>WNGJ01000395.1_pt1 | contig 68593 bp, 71 predicted proteins | sample 5400611 | NCBI WGS metagenome assembly WNGJ01 (sample SAMN13153375, study PRJNA577476) | soil metagenome | isolation source: 40 cm soil or saprolite under Garry oak tree replicate 1 | place: USA:California | collected 2016-06-15 | reverse complement strand
CTGCGCCAGCTCATCGGGGAGTCCGACCTGCAGATCGTGATCGGGTCGGAAAACACGTCCAGCCAGCTCCAGGGATGCGCTGTCGTCCTCACGACTTACGGCCCCTCCGACCGCCTCAAGGGAGTGCTCGGGGTGATCGGTCCGACGCGGATGGCGTACAGCCAGACGGTCGCGCGCCTGCAGGCCGTCGCCCGGCGCGCCAGCGATCGCATGGCCGAGACAGCGGGGGGCTGAGGCGATGGGCCGGCGGATCTCCGGCGCCCATGCAGGGCATCTGCGTTGTTGCGATCTGCGCTCCTCGTCACCCCCGCGCAACCACGGCGCGGGGACCCCGGCAGGTGTGCGCTCGCTCCGGTGCTCGACCGCGCCTAGACATCCCACGGCTGGAAAAGTCAAGCGGCAACCTCCACAAGAGCCGACCATGCGATGTGCTCGCTGTAGGGCTGGCGTTTGACGAGGCAGCCGTGCAGGATGCCCACCAGACGATTGGCCAAAGCGCGCAGAGCTTGATGGTGGGTCTGGCCGCGGGCGCGCAGGACGTCGTATCGATGCCGTGCGCCTTCGGAGCGAGTGAGCGCGGAGAACGCCCACTGATAGCAGGCGTCGGCGAGCCGGCGGTTCCGGGCAACCCTGGCGAGTACGACCTTGCGAGTGCCCGAGGCCCTCGTGATCGGCGCGGTACCCGCATAGCTCTTGCGAGCCTTAGGATGCAGAAATCGGGTCCGGTCGTCACCGAACTCGGCCATAGCCCGGGCGCCGAGGACAACACCGAGTCCAGGCAGACTGAGGTAGATCTCGGCGTCCGGGTGCGTCTCAAAACTCGAAGCCAGCTCCTGCTCGAGGGCTGCAATCTGCAGGTTGAGCTGTTTGATGACAGCCACGGTGGCGGCGACGCTGTGACCATAGGCTTCGGCGAGAAGGGTCGGCGCCTCCAGCTGAGGCAACCGCAGCTGGGCTTGGATCTGAGCCGCCTTCGCCTCCAGATTTCGCTCCCGGCCTCCCTCGCGGAGAGCAGAGATGATCTTTGCCTGGGAAAGGGCACGGCCCCGGATCGGGGTCGGGGCTCGCTCCAAGATGGCAAGCGCATCGGATGCGTCCAGGTCCTCGAACGCGCTCAGGGCTCCGGGATAGAACTCACGGAGCGCATTGCGAAGCTGGTTGACCTGGCGCTGTCGAGTCCAGACCAGACCCTGATGAGCTCTGGCCAGGATCTGGACCGCCCCAGCAAGGTTGGAGTCTCCGGCCAGCACCCGGTGTTTGTGACGGTCAGTGCGGACGAGGTCGGCCAGGACCCGAGCATCCCCTGGGTCGGACTTCGCGCCCGAGGTGGCATGGCGGTCTCGATAGCGGCTCGATGCCAACGGATTGATCGCATAGACCTTGTAGCCGGCGGCCACCAAAGAGCCGACGAGCAACCCACGGTCGGTTTCGATGCCAACGACCACCCCCGCAGGATCTTCAGCGTGTTCGGCGATGAGGGCGTGCAGCTTGCCCACTCCCTCGATCCCTTCGGGAACTCTTCGCTTTGCGAGTACTTGCCCATCGTCATCGACCACGCATATGTCGTGGTGGGCTTCGGCCCAGTCGATTCCTACAAAGACCATCGGCATCTCCTCGGTGGCACGCGCGGATACCGAGCCGAAGGAGAGCAGCGACGAGCTAATAGAGCAGTGCTCAAGGCACAACATCCCACCGGTCGTCCACCTCTCCTCACCTGCCGACGGGGGCACCGTCTAGGCGTAGAGCTCCGACGCTCTGCATCTGTCAGTGCTCACCCACCGGAGGCTCGGACGAACCGCACCATCTTGGCGGCTCTGTCCCTATTAGCATCTAGACCACCTGTGCACCGAATCTCTCGCCGAGGTCTCCTGCCGTGATCGCACGGGTCATAGTGACGCCGAAGCCGGTGGTCAACGACCCCCAGGGGCTGACGGTGAAGCAAGGCCTCGCATCGCTTGGCTTTCGCGAGGTTTCTGACGTGCGGATCGGGAAGTACATCGAGGTCAACCTGGACACGTCGAGCGAGCATGAGGCGCGCGAGCGGGTCGAGGCGATGTGCCGGCAGCTGCTCGCGAACCACGTGATCGAAGACTTCCGCTTCGACATCGAGCCGGAGCATAAGCGGCGTTGAAGTTCGGGGTCGTCGTATTCCCCGGCACGTGGTCGGACCGCGATTGCGGATGGGTGATCGACCAGGTGCTCGGTCAGGAGCTGACCTACCTGTGGCACAAAGACGCCGACCTCAAGGGCTGTGACTGCATCATCCTGCCCGGAGGCTTTGCGTATGGCGACTACCTGCGGACCGGCGCAATCGCGAGATTTGCGCCCGTGATGGAGAAGGTCGGCGAGTTCGCCGACCGGGGTGGCCTGGTCTGGGGAATCTGCAATGGCTTCCAGGTGCTATGTGAAGCCGGCCTGCTGCCCGGTGCATTGATCCGCAACGCGTCGCTCGAGTTTCGTTGCGAGTGGACCAACCTCGCCGTCGAGCGCACAGACGTCGCCTTCACGTCGCAATGCGAGGAGCGCGAGGTGCTGCGCGTCCCCATCGCTCACGGTGAGGGCAGCTACTTCGCCGATCCTGCGACACTTTCGCGCTTGGAGCAGCGGGGTCAGGTGGTTTTCCGGTACTGCGACACCAATGGCCGAGTCATCCCGAGCGCAAACCCGAACGGATCTCTGCACAACATCGCCGGCATCGTGAACGCGCGCGGCAATGTGCTGGGCATGATGCCGCACCCTGAGCGATGCTCGGAGGCGGAGCTCGGGGGCACCGACGGGCTCAAGCTTTTCCGGTCGGTCGCGGAAAGCGCGATGAAGGTGCTGGTGTCTTGAGCATCAAGTCTGTGGACGAACGCCGGCTCCGCGAGGTGGCGCTCACCCCAGATGAGTACAGGGCCATCCTCGAGCAGCTGAAGCGAGCCCCCAACGAAGTCGAGCTAGGCATGCTTGGCGTGCTCTGGTCGGAGCACTGCTCCTACAAGAGCTCGAAGGCGCTGCTCCGCCGCCTGCCGTCAACTGGCCCCGGCGTGGTCCAGGGCCCGGGCGAGAATGCCGGCGCGGTCGAGATCGGAGAGGGCTGGTCCGCCGTCTTCAAGATCGAGTCGCACAACCACCCATCGGCCATCGAGCCCTACCAGGGTGCTGCCACCGGAGTGGGCGGCATCATCCGCGACGTCATTGCGATGGGCGCCCGCCCGATCGCGCTCCTCGACTCGCTGCGATTCGGTCCGCTGCCCGCTTCGAGCCGCCACTTCGACGGCGTGGTGGCCGGCATCGGCGGATACGGCAACTGCATCGGCATCCCGACCGTCGGCGGCGAGGTGTACTTCGAGGACTGCTACGCCAACAACCCGCTCGTCAACGCGATGTGCGTCGGCCTCGTGCGCACCGACCAGCTGATGCGCGCCCGCGCGGAGGGCGCCGGCAACAGCCTTCTGCTCGTCGGCGCGGACACGGGGCGCGACGGTATCCACGGCGCGTCGTTCGCTTCGCTCGAGCTGGACGAGCGCAGCTCGGAGCGCAGGCCGGCCGTGCAGGTGGGCAATCCGTTTCTCGAGAAGTGCCTCCTCGAGGCCTGTATGGACCTGTCGCACACCGACGCGGTGATCGCCATCCAGGACCTGGGCGCGGCGGGGCTCACGTCTGCGGTGGCCGAATGCGCGGGGCGCGCCGAAGGCGCCGGCGCTCGCATCGACGTCGCGCGCGTGCCGCGCCGCGAGCAAGGCATGACGCCGTACGACGTGATGCTGTCGGAATCGCAGGAGCGGATGCTCGTGGTCGTCCAGCGCGGGCGCGAGCGGGAGGTCGAGAGCATCTTCGAGGCGTGGGACCTGACGTCAGCCGTCATCGGTGAGGTCACCGGCGACGGGATGCTCACGGTGTCCGACGGCCGCGACGAGGTCGCTCGGCTTCCGGTCAGGCTCCTGACCGACGGGGCTCCGATGCGCCGGCTGGTCGGCGTCGCGCCCCAGCCGCCGTTCGGGCTCGAGCTTGACGCCCTTCCGCCGCTGGCCGACCCAGGTGAATCGCTTCTGCGCATGCTCGCCAGCCCCAACCTCAGCAGCCGCCGCGGCGTATTCCGGCGCTACGACCACATGGTCGGCGACTCAACCGTCATCGCTCCCGGTGGCGACGCCGCGATGCTGCGCGTCAAGGGCACCCGACTGGGCCTGGCCGTGACGACCGACTGCAACGCGCGCTACTGCCACCTCGACCCGCACCTCGGCGCGCAGCTGGCCGTCGCGGAGGCGGCGCGCAACATCGTGGCCACCGGCGCGCGCCCTCTCGCGGTAACCGACTGTCTGAATTTCGCCAACCCCGACCGGCCTGAGGTCTACTGGGAGCTCGAGGAGGCGATCGCCGGCCTCGCCTACGCGTGTCGGTCGCTCGAGCTACCGGTGGTGAGCGGCAACGTCAGCCTTTACAACGATTCGAACGGAACTTCGGCGATCTATCCGACGCCGGTGGTCGGGATGGTCGGTGTGATCGACGACTACGACAAGCGCCTGGGTGCTGCGCTTCGCGTGGAGGGGGACTTCGTGCTCCTGATCGGCTCCACCCATAACGACCTTGGCGGGACCGAATACCTGAAGGCGGAGCACGGACACGTCGCCGGGCGTCCTCCCGCCCTCGACCTGACGCGAGAGAAAGCGGTGAACAGGCTGATCCTTGCCGCCGCGCAGAGTCGCTACCTTCACTCGGCACACGACTGCGCCGACGGAGGCATGCTCGTCGCGCTGGCAGAATGCTGCCTGCTCGGTGGCATCGGCGTCCGCTGCCCGGCAGTCAGGCCCGAGCCGCCGCTCCGACTCGACGCCGCGTTCTTCGCCGAGTCGCCGAGTCGCTGACTCGATCGAGTTCGAAGGCCAGCTGAAGGTTTCGCTCGACGACCTCCGCGCCGCGTGGGAATCCATGGTGGTCGCCTAGCGATGTGCGGGGTCTTCGGGATTTGCGCGAAGCAAGGCGTCGACGTCGCCAATCTCACTTACTTCGGGCTGTTCGCGCTGCAACATCGCGGCCAGGAGTCGGCCGGGATCGCGGTCTCCGACGGCGCGTCGGTGCGCGTGCACCGCGACATGGGGCTGGTCGCGCAGGTCTTCTCTCCGGCCCAGATCAAGGAGCTCGGGGAGGGATCGATCCTGGCCCTCGGCCACACGCGCTACTCCACCACCGGCTCGAGCCGTGCCGAGAACGCGCATCCGCTTCCCTTTCATCACCCAAGCCTTGGTCCGGGCGCCATTGCGCACAACGGCAACCTGCTCAACGCGGAATCCCTCCGCACGCAGCTGGAGGACCAGGGCGTCGTTTTCCAAACCGCGCTCGATACCGAGGTGATGGCGCGGCTCATCGAGAACACGCACGGCCGGACGTGGGAGGAGGTGATCCGCCGGACGTTTGCGCGCGTGGTCGGAGCCTACTCCTGCGGCATCATCACGCCCAACCAGCTGATCGCGCTCCGCGACCCGTTCGGTTTCCGGCCGCTGTGCATCGGCTACATCCCGCTCCCAGGCCAGCCCGCGCACGTGATCGCGTCCGAGACCTGTGCGCTGGACACCGTCCACGCAAACTTCGTGCGCGAGGTTCAGCCAGGCGAGATGGTGCTCATGGACGAGCACGGGGTGCACAGCGTCAGCTTCCAGGCTTCGAGCAAGCACGCAATGTGCGTGTTCGAGTTCATCTACTTCGCGCGGCCCGATTCGATTCTCAAGAACTGCGAGCTCGAGGACGCGCGCATCCGGATGGGTCACGAGCTCGCCCAGGAGGCGCCGGTAGACGCTGATATGGTGGTTGCGTTTCCGGACTCGGGAACACCCGCAGCCATCGGCTACGCCGAAGCGGCCGGCATCCCCTTCCGCGAGGCCCTGATGAAGAGCCGCTACATCAACCGCACCTTCATCCAGCCGGACCAGTCGCTGCGCGAGGCGGGCGTGATGCTGAAGCTCAACGCGCTCCCACGCTCGATCCAAGGCAAGCGGATCATCGCCGTCGACGATTCGATCGTCCGCGGCACCACCTCGCGGCGCATCATCGAGCGGCTGCGCGCTGCCGGCGCGAGCGAGATCCACATGAGGATCTCCAGCCCGCCGATGCGTTTTCCCTGCTTCATGGGCGTCGACATCGGCTCGACCAAGGAGCTCATCGCATCCGGCCGCTCGGTCGACGAGGTGCGCCGCCAGATCGGCGCCGACTCGCTTCACTATCTGTCGATCCCAGGCTTGATCCGGGCCATTGGACGCGGCACCGCGCAGGAGTTCTGCCGCGCCTGCTTCGACGGCTCGTACCCGGTGCCCGTGCCGCAGCAGCTCGAGATGGACAAGATGCAGTTCGAGATGCCCCTGAAGTCGGACCACATCGCGGGGCCCCCGTCGCCGCAACTAGCCAAGATCTAGGAATGCAGCGAGAGGGGTTGTCATACGCCGCGGCCGGCGTCGACATCGAGGCTTACGAGCGCGTCCTGCAGCGGGTCAAACCGTTGATCGCCGCGACGCAGGGCCAGGAGGTCGAGGTTGGCGTGGGCCCGTTCGCGGGGCTCTACGCGCTTCCCGGTGGCGGGCGCCTCGCCGCGAGCACCGACGGTGTCGGCACCAAGATCAAGGTCGCCATCGCCACCGGCAACCACCGCGTCATCGGAGCCGATATCGTCAATCACTGCGTCAACGACATCGCCACGGCCGGCGCGCGGCCGCTGTTCTTTCTCGACTACTTCGCCACAGGAAAGCTCGAGCCGGATGTGTTCACCCAGTTGGTTGAAGGCATGACGTCAGCCTGCCAGGAGGCGGGCTGCGCTCTACTCGGCGGAGAGACCGCCGAGATGCCCGGCGTGTACGCGCTCCGCGACTATGACCTGGCGGGATTCATCGTCGGCCTTGTGGAGCCCGGCGCGCGCCGCGAGCCGATCCAGGCCGGTGACGTCCTGGTCGGGCTGCCGTCGACTGGTCTGCATACGAATGGCTACTCGCTCGCCCGGAAGGTCTTCGCCGACGTCCCGTTGAGCGGCGCGCTCGCGGACGAGCTGATGGCCCCGCACGTCTCCTACCTCGGCGACCTGGCGCGCATCCCCTGGAAGGGCGCGGCCCATATCACCGGCGGCGGCATCCTCGGCAACCTGCCGCGGTGCCTGCCGGAAGGAATCGCGGCGCGGCTGGACGGCTTGGCGTGGAAGGTCCCGCCCATCTTCGAGCGCATTCGTCACCGCGGCCGCATCGCGGACGACGAGATGTACGCGACCTTCAACATGGGCCTGGGCATGATCCTGGTTGTCGCTCACGACTCTGTTCCAAGCGGTGCGATGGTGGTAGGCGAGGTCGTCCGCCAGACCGGCCCCGACCGGGTGATGATCAAATAAACATCGGGGTCTGCGTCTCCGGCCAGGGAACCAATCTACGCAACCTGGTCGAGCAGGGCATCAACGTGGTGGCCGTCGCAACGAACCGTCCGTCGTGCGGCGGCGCAGCCTTCGCGCGCGAACGCGGCATCCCGCTCGGCGAGCTTTCGCAGAAGTCATTCGAGTCCGCCGAAGCCCGTGACGTCGCGATGCGCGATTTCTTCGTCCGGCATCGCGTCGAGCTGGTCGTCGACGCCGGCTACGACAGAATCCACACCGGGCCGTTTCTCGACGCGTTCGCGAATCGGGTCATCAATGTGCATCCATCGCTGCTGCCAAATTTCGCGGGTGGCATGGATGCCATCGAACGGGCCCTTGACAGCGACGCGCACGAGACGGGCGCGACCGTGCACGTGGTCACCGCCGAGGTCGACGCGGGCCCTGTCCTGCTGCAGGAGCGCGTGCCGATCCGCGACGGCGATACGGAGCAGACTCTGCGCCAGAGGGTGCACGAAGCGGAATACCGGATCCTGCCGCAGGCGGTCCGGCTGATGGAGGCGCGGCTTGCCAACAGCTCTGCTGTCGGTTAGCGACAAGACCGGTCTCGCCGCACTTGCGCGCGGGCTGCAGCGTCTCGGCTATGACCTGTTCGCGACGGGAAGCACGCTGCAGGTGATCGAAGCGGCGGCGATCGATGCCCGTCCGGTGAGCGACCTCACCCACTTCCCCGAGATGATGGACGGCCGCATCAAGACGCTCCATCCAGGCGTGCACGCCGGCATCCTGGCCCGGCGCGACAAACCGGAGCACGTCGCGGCCCTCGCCGAGCACGGCCTGCGACAGATCGACCTCGTCTGTTGCAACCTCTATCCCTTCGTCGACACCGTGCTGAAGCCCGACGTCACCTTCGAGGAGGCGATCGAGCAGATCGACATCGGCGGCCCCGCGATGATCCGGGCTGCAGCGAAGAACCACGAGTCGGTCGTGGTCATCGTCCGGCCGCAGCGTTACTCGGAGATTCTTGGCGCGCTGCACGAAGCGACGCTCGACCTGGAAATGCGGCGGCGGCTGGCCGCGGAGGCGTTCGCGCACACATCCGCCTACGACGCGTGGATCGCGGCATACATGAGAAGCGGGCAGCGGAATGGATTCCCGCCTGAGATCTCCATCTCCGGCCTGCTCGCCCAACCACTGAAGTACGGCGAGAACGAGCACCAGAAAGCTGCGTTCTATCGGCTGGGCCCGGATCCGGGCGGCATCGGCGGAGCTCGGCAGGTGCAGGGAGGCCCGCCTGGGTTCAACAACCTGCAGGACGCCTCCGCCGCATTCCAGCTGGTCATGGACTACGCGCAGCCGGCAGCCGCGATCGTCAAGCATATGAACCCATGCGGGCTTGCCGTGGCGGACGACATCGCCGTCGCCTATCGCATGGCCTACGACTGCGACAAAGTCTCGGCGTTCGGAGGGATCGTCGCCGTCAACAGGCCGCTCGATCGAACGACCGCGGAGCAGATCGTGCAGATCGTGACTCACGTGATCGTGGCGCCCGACGTGCTTGATGAGGCCCACGATGTCCTGGCGCGTCGGAAGGGAATGATCGTTCTGGCCGCGCAGCCTGCCCGCGAAGGGTTGCTGGACCTGGACGTGCGCTCGGTGCCTGGCGGGCTGCTGGTGCAGGAGTGGGACCGCGCACGATTCGATCGCGCGGCAGCCCGGTCTGTAACCCGTCGCTCCCCGACCCAGGAGGAATGGGAGCAGCTTGGGCTCGCCTGGACCGCCGTGAAGCATGTCAAGTCGAATGCCATCGTCCTGTTCAAGGGCGGGGCGGCGGTGGGCGTCGGCGCGGGTCAGATGTCGCGCGTCGAAGCGGTTGACCTCGCGGTGCACCGCGCCGGAGAACGAGCGCGCGGCGCGGTGATGGCCTCCGACGCGTTCTTTCCCTTTCCCGACGGGCTCGAGGCGGGCATCCGCGCCGGAGTGACCGCTGCGATTCAGCCAGGGGGCTCGGTCAGGGACGCGGAGGTGATCGCCGCCGCTGATGAGGCAGGGATCGCGATGGTCATGACAGGCCGGCGCCACTTCAAACATTGAGCCGTCGATTCGGCGAGGAGGGGCGCGAGCTTTCCTACGGCAGCTACCTCAAGGTGCCGGAGTTGCTGCGGCTGCAGCACGGGCTCAGCAAGGAGCACGACGAGCTGCTGTTCATCGTCGCCCACCAGGTCTACGAGCTCTGGTTCAAAGTCGTGCTGTTCGAGCTGGAGGCTGCGCGCGGCAGGATTGACGCCGACGATATCTTCTTTGCCCGGCACCACCTGCACCGCGTCCACGTCATCGAGCGGCTGCTCGTCGACCAGATCGATGTCCTGGAGACGATGTCGCCGCAGGATTTTCTCGCGTTCCGCTCCAAGCTCGCGCCCGCGAGCGGATTTCAGTCGGTGCAGTTTCGTGAGATCGAGTTTCTGTCCGGCCTCAAAGATCCCAAGTACCTGGCCCGCCTCGAGGGCACACCCGAGGAGATGACCCGGCTGCGCAAGCGACTCGAGGAGCCGACGGTCGACGACGCGTTTCGTGCGCTCATCGGGCGCCGCGGCTCACCATCGCTGACGAACATCTTCCGCGACCGCGAGCGATACGGCGACCTCTTCGACCTGTGCGAGGGGTTGCTGAACCACGACGAGACGTTTGCCCACTGGCGGGCACGGCACGTGCTGATGGTCGAGCGGCAGATCGGCAGCAAGACCGGGACGGGCGGCAGCACCGGTGCCCAGTACCTGCGAAGCACTCTCGGCAAGCGGTTCTATCCGGAGCTCTGGGAGGTGCGCTCGCAACTTTGAGTCGTGAGTTCCCGGGCGAACGTCCCGAGCATCACATGAAGAAGACAAGCGTCCAGGCGCCGCGGGTCACGTGCGGCTCGTGCCGGAAGTTCGACGGCACCGCCTGGTGCCGGCACTGGAACTTCCACACCACCGCCGAGTCGCCGCCGTGCCGCTTTTACGCCAAGGCGAAGTGACGCCGGCGGACGCCCGAGCGACCTTTCCGGTCCTCGAGCGCTCCGCGTACCTGAACGCCGGGTCGGTCGGGCCGCTGTCCTGGCGCACCTTCGAGGCGATGCAGTCTGGCGAGAGGGCCGCTCTGGAGCAAGGCCGGGGTGGGGCCAAGGTGTGGGAGGCAACCGCTGCGCTCGAGGTGAGTCTTCGCGAGCGAATTGCCGCGCTGATCCACGTCTTGCCGGAGAAACTCGTCCTGACAACCTCGACGACCGAGGGCTGCAACCTGGTCGTCACCGCGCTGCGCCTCAAACCTGAGGACGAAGTCGTCACCACGGACGCCGAACACCCGGGACTCCTCATGCCGCTGCTCGCGTCCGGTGCCCACATCAAGCAAGCCGGCGTGATGCAGCGACCGGCCGGGGAAGCCCTACAAGCAATCCTGGCCGAGATCACCCCGCGAACCCGCCTGATCGCCTTGTCTCACGTGGTTTGGCTCAATGGCCATGTCATGCCGCTCGCGGCGATCAAGCGCTCCACCGGCCTCCCGCTCCTGGTGGACGGCGCGCAATCGGTCGGCGCGATACCAGTCGATGCGTCGGTCGCCGACTGGTACACGGTGTCCGGACAGAAGTGGCTCTGCGGGCCGGAGACGACTGGAGCGCTCTATGTCGCCGACCACGAGCACCTGCAGCCGCGGGTCCAGAGCTACGCCGCCTCGGCCCGGGCCGACACCGGGCGTCTCGCTTTGGGCCATCTCGCGCCCGCCTTGGTCGCCGGGCTCCTGGCCGCCGTCGAAGACGTTCCGGAGTGGGGCTTTGCGCGCGCCGAGGGCCTCGTCGCGCGATGCCGCGAGGCCCTCATGGCCTCGGGCGTCGAGGTCAGGAGCGAGGCTGGCCAGGGCACCCTCCTCGCGTTTCGAGTCCCTGGCGATCCACCAACCGTGGTCAAGGCCGCCGAGGAGAAAGGAATCGTCATCCGCAACCTGCCCGACGGCTGGCTGCGCGCGTCGCTCGGATGGTGGAACGACGAGGCGGATGTCGACCGCCTCGTCACTTTCCTCGCCCGCTAGGCCGCCTCCGCCTCTTCGAGCCGCGATCGCTCCGCGAAGCGGCTCCCGGCCGGTCGGAGAACCGCCAGGATGACCAGCACCCCAGCGGCTACGCTCGCGGCGGCGATCAGGAACGCCAGCTGGTAGCCGCTCGTAAGCGCGGCCTGCACCGGGATGCCCGCGGCGACCAGCTCCGTCGTGTGTGTCGTGGAGATTGTGCCCACGGCTGCCAGGCCGACCGCGGCGCCGACCTGCATCGCCACGTTGCCGAAACCGCTTGCCACGCCCGCGTCCGCCGTCGGTACCTCCGACATGGAGATCGCCAGCAGGGGCAGGAACGCTGTCCCCGCGCCGATCCCGAACAGGAGGTAGCCGGCGAAGATGCGCGGGAAGTAGGCCGACTGCTCGTCCGCGCCCGACAGCACGAACAGCGCCGTGGCGATCGTGGCCAGGCCGGCGATGGCGAGGTTGCGTGCCCCGAACCGGGCCATGAGCCGTGCAGTGATCCCGGCCGCGGAGAAAGTCGCCAGCGTCAGTGTCGAGGGTAGAAAGGCCAGACCGACGCCGATCGCGTCCATCCCTTTGATGTGCTGCAGGTACAGCGACCCGATGAAGAAGTTTGTGAACATCCCGGCGACCAGGAATGCGCGCACCGCGCTTCCGCCCGTGAGCGAGCGAAGGCGCAGGATCCGCACCGGGATCAACGGGTTCTCGAGGCGCCGCTCGAGCGCCACGAAGACGATCACCAGCACGACGGCCGCCCCGCCGAAACCAAGGGTGTGCACGGACGTCCAGCCCGCGTCTGCGGCAGTCACGATCGCGTAGACGCCGAGCATCATCGCTGCCGTGATGACGAGGGAGCCGAGCACGTCGATGCCCCCGCCAGCCTCAAGGCCCTCGTTCTCCTCGACCAGCCACGCCCCGAGCGCGAGCGTTGCGACACCGATCGGAACGTTGATGAAAAAGATCCAGTGCCAGTTCACCAGCTGAGTCAGCGCTCCGCCCGCGAGGAGTCCGATCGACCCACCGCCCGCGGCGACCAGCGTGAATACGGACATCGCGCGAGCGCGCTCTCCCGGTTTGCTGAACTCGGCAACGATGATGGCCAGGATCACGCCGGCCGCCAGCGAGCCGCCCAATCCTTGAAGGAATCGTCCGACGATCAGGCTCTGGGCTCCCGTCGACATGCCGGTGCCGAACGACGCCACCGTGAACAGTAGGACCCCGGTCAGGAAGACTTTGCGGCGCCCAAACAGGTCCCCCGCGCGGCCGGCAACCAAAAGGAAGCTGCCGTATGCGATGAGGTAGCTGTTGACGACCCAGGTCAGGTCGGCTTGGCTGAAGTGAAGGTCACGCTGCATCGACGGCAGCGCGACGTTCACGATCGTGGTGTCGAGAACGATCATCAGCTGCCCGAAGCAGACGATGACCAGGGCCGCCCAACGTCGCAAATTCGAGTTCATAAACGCCTCCAGACAACCGAACCGAAGCTAGGATGATCACTATAACATGATCATCATGATCCTTATTGCATGGATTATCTGGAAGGCGGGAAGATTAATAGTTGGTGATAGAATCGATGAACGTGAACGACAGCGAGAAGCGCCAGGATCGCGGGCTCGTCTCGCTTGTAACCCAGCTTTCCAAGGTGCTCCACCGCCGGTCAACCGACGAGCTCCTCGGGCTCCGGCTCAAGCCCTACATGGCTCTCGGCTACATCCGGGACCACCCGGGCACGACGCAACAGGAGATCGAGACGGGGCTGTGGATGGACGCCAACACAGTGGTCCTCATCCTCAACGAGCTCGAGGCGGCGCAGTTCTCCGTCCGTCGCCGCGACCCGCAGGATCGCCGCCGCCACATCGTCGAGCTGACCGCGGTCGGGCGCCGGGCCCTGGAGCGCGCCGATAAGGCGAGGGAGGGCCTGGAGGACGAAATCCTCGCGCCGCTGTCGACAGAGGAGCGAAAGATGCTCAACAAGCTCGTCGAGCGGGTGCTCGACGGGATGCTGCAGGAGACGCGCAGCTAGGTCTTAGTTAAGCCGCTCCAGGATCATGGCCATCCCCTGGCCGCCGCCGACGCACATCGTCTCCAGGCCGAAGGTCTTGCCCTTCTCCTCGAGACCGTTGAGCAGAGTGCACAGGATGCGGGCCCCCGTCATGCCGAAAGGATGCCCGAGCGCGATGGCCCCGCCGTGTGGGTTGAGCTTGTCGCTGAAGGGGTCGACCCCTATCCCGCGGGCCGAGGGGATGACCTGCGCCGCGAACGCCTCATTGATCTCGACTATGTCGATGTCGTCGATCGTCATCTGGGCGCGCTTCAAGGCCTGCCTGGACGCGTCGATCGGCCCGAGCCCCATGAACTCCGGCTCCAGCGCCGAGAGGCCGGTCGCGACCACACGGGCAATGGGTTTGATGCCCAGCTCTTTGGCGCGGCGGTCGGACATCACGACGACAGCTGCCGCGCCGTCGTTCAAAGGACACGCGTTGCCGGCGGTGACCGTCCCGTTCTCGCGGAAGACCGGCTGCAGCGCCGCAAGCACCTCCACCGTGGTCCCGGGCCGCGGACCGTCGTCCTTCGTGAACGTCTGCCCGTTGGGCAGGGGCACCGGGATGATCTCGCGGTCGAAGAAACCATCGTCTCGCGCCTTGACCGCCGCGTTCTGGCTCTTGACCGCGTACCGGTCCTGCTCTTCGCGGCTGATCTTCTCGCGCTGCGCGACGTTCTCTGCGGTCTGACCCATGGCGATGTACACGGCGGGATACTCCTCGGTGTTGCCGGGCACGAGCTTTGAGTTGTACGTGTCCGGGGCGTCCGGGTAGCCGCTGCCGTAGCGCGACACACACTCGACACCGACGGAAAGGAACACATCGCCCTCGCCCGCCTCGATGGCGTGGGCTGCCATTCGGGTCGTCATCAGCGACGAAGAGCAGTACCGGTTGACGGTGACACCAGGCACGTCGAGCCTCGCGAGGATCGAGACCACGCGACCGATGTTGTGCCCCTGCTCGCCGCCTGGCAGTCCGCAACCGCAGATGAGATCTTCGATCTGGGTCGGATCCAGCGCGGGGACCTTGTCCAGGACTTTGGTGACGACGTGCGCCGCGAGGTCGTCGGGCCGCACGTCGACCAATGAGCCCTTGCGCGCACGCCCGATGGGCGAGCGGCCGTAGGCGACGATCACGGCGTCGGTCATGGCACGGTTATACGCCGTCGTGGTGCTTAGCTGTTCTTGAAGGAGACGACGAACCCGAAGAAGGCCATGAAGAGAACGCCTGCCACCGCGAAGGCCAGCAGAGGGTTCAGGTGGACGGCGCCCATCACGAGGATCGCCACTATCAGCGCCGGCAGGTAGAGCGCGCCGGCGATCTCCAGGTGACGGATCTCGATCAGCCGGTGGCGCCTGCCTTCCAGGATCAGCTCGCGCGGCAGCCGCTCGTCAGGGTCGAGCGGCTGGAAGATCGAGTACATGCTCCTCCGCTCGAGGCTTCGCAGGTCCCTCAGCTCGGTCCGACGACGCATTGCTCTCAACAACAGTGTGCCACCGCCGAGGGCCTACGAGCGGACCAAAAGGGCCTCGCGGGTGAACAACCTGAGGGCCGCGTAGAAGCAAAGCGCACCGGTGAGAATCAGGCTCAGGGACGTCACGGCGAGAGAGCTCCACGCGATCGAGTTGTGGACGATGGCGTCTCGAAGCACGAGCACGGCGTTGAGGATCGGGATCAGGTAATAGGCGGAGCCCGGGTTGAAATCGGGGATGAACAGCACGATCGAGGCGGGGAAGATCGTGATGAAGTAGAGCGGCGTCACGTAGGCCTGGCCTTGCCGGAAGTTACGCGCCAGGGTGCCCAGGGCGATCGTCACTGAGCTGAAAGAGGCGGCGAGGAGGAGGGCCAGCCACAGCATCACCGTGGCGGCGAGCGGGCTCAAGATGACGTGCTGGTCCTGGCCGTTCCCGAAGCCAAACGAGATCTGGCTCAGCGCGATGAGCATCGACGTGATCGAGGCCACGGCCGCCGTGAGGCTGATCGTGGTCACCGCGAGGATCTTGCCGATCAGAAGCCGGCCGCGAGGCGCCGGGGTGAGCAGCAGGCTCTCGAGGGTCTTTCGCTCACGCTCGCCGGCAGAGCTGTCGAGCGCTGCCGACAAGCCGCCCGTGAGGCTCATCGTGATCAGGATGTAGGGCAGGAAGAAGCTGAGGAACGCGTTGCTGGCTGCCCGGGTCGGCGAGCTAAGCGGGTGGGTTCGCACAGGGAGTGGATCCAGGATGGATTGATCGACCCCCTTTTCCTGCAATGTCGCGGCGATCTTGGCCGCGTCGTAGCGGCCGAGGATCGTCTGCAGGCGAATGTCCGCGACTTGCGCCGACTGGCGAGTTGGGTCGTAGTACTCGTCGACGCCCGATGCGCTGAAAGCCAGGCCGATGTCCACCTGAGCCTTCGCCGCCGCAGCAGGGTCATCGACGCGTTCCAGCTTGAGACCCGTCGCGTTGAAGAGCACGTCAAGGCCGGCGGGAATGTTGCCCGAGTAGCCGATCGTGTAGGCCTGAGCGGCGGTCTTGATGGAGACCTGGGAGACGACGAACAGGATGACCGGCGTTGCGAGCGCGGCCAGCGCGATCGCGATCAGCGTGCGCCGGTCGCGCAAGATCTCGCGCAGCTCTTTGCGGTAGACGATCAGCGTGGCTCTCATGTCGCGGACTCGACCAGCGATAGAAACGAATCCTCGAGGTCCTGGCGGCTCCCACGCACGTCGGCTGTGGTGCCGCTTGCAATGACGCGACCCTGGTGGATGATCGTTACGCGGTCGCACAGGCGCTCAGCGTCGTGCAGCACGTGAGTGGAGAAGATCACGCACTTGCCGCGCCCCTTCGACTCCACCATGAACTCGCGGATCTCGCGCGAAGCCAGGACGTCCAGGTTGGAGGTCGGCTCATCGAACATGAGCACCGGCGGGTCGTGGACGATGGCGCGGGCGATCGCGACCTTCTGCTTCTGCCCAGACGACAGGCTCTCCGCGCGCTGGCTGGCGAACGACGCCATGTCCAACCGTTCGATGACCGCGCCGACCCTTTGGCGGAGCCGTCCATCGAGCAGCCCGCTCAGCTCCGCGAAGTACGCAATGTTCTCGCGGGCTGTCAGGCGCGGGTAGACGCCGATCTCGGCCGTGACCACGCCCACTCGGCGGCGCACCTCTTGCGGCGCCGTTCGAGTGTCGAAGCCGAGGACGTTGACCGAGCCGGCGTCCGGCGCCAGAAGCGTGCAGATGATGCGCAGGGTGGTGGTCTTGCCGGCGCCGTTAGGGCCGAGCAGGCCGAAGATCTCCCCGGAATGCGCTTCGAACGAGATGCCGCGGAGCACCCTGTTCGGGCCAAGGGTCTTTTCGAGGCGGTCGACCTTGACGGCCGCTGATATCACTTCTTTTTGGTCGTGGCTCTCTTCGCGGGGGTCTTCGTCTTCGCCGAGGAGGTGGCGCGCTTGGCCGTGGCGGTCTTTGCTTTGGTCGCGGGCTTGGCCGGCGGTTTGGCCTTGGCGGGCGCTTTCGGTTTCGCCGGCGCCTTCACCCCCGTGAGCCCTTTCGCCTTGGGCTCGGCTGGGGGCTCGGCCGCGGCCGGCGCCGTGCCGGACGGGGCTTCGACAACCTCAGGCACGACCGCCGCGACGCCGACCGAGCTGGACAGCGTGCGGTGGCAGGTCTCGCACGTGATGATCGTGCGGACCAGCGTGCCCAGCTGGTGCTCCTCGCGGCGCAGGTTGCGCGTGCGGCCGCAGAAGTTGCAGTATCCGGTCTCGACCGTGACGTTGACGTGCCCTGGGCGCTTGTTCATCGGGTGCCTAAGTTACGGTAAACTCTCGCGAGCTCGCCTTTAAGTCCGGGACAGAGAGCCCGGGAAGGAGTTTTTTTCGTGGCTGTCACGTCCAGCCTGCGCCATGTACGCCGGGCGCGCGCACGGCGCGCTGATCAGAAAGTTCTCATCGACGGCGGACCCGTCACAGAGCCTTAGTCATGGCCATCACCTCGAAGCTGCGACACGTAATCGAAAGCCAGCAGTTTTCCCGCGCCCTTCTGGAGGATCTTTTCGCGCGCTCGGATGAAATCAAGCGCGAGCCCCATCACTTCATCGGCCGGCTCGCCGGACAGGTGATGGCGGCCCTGTTCTACGAACCGTCGACTCGAACGCGTCTCTCCTTCGAGGCCGCGATGCTGCGGCTGGGCGGCGAGACGATGGGCACCGACAACGCCCGCGAATTCTCATCCGCCGCGAAGGGCGAGACCCTCGAAGACACCATCCGCATCGTCAGCGGCTACGCCGACGTGATCGTCTTGCGGCACAACGAGGAGGGCGCGGCGAGGCGCGCCGCCGCCGTTTCCTCGGTGCCGATCATCAATGCCGGCGACGGGCCCGGCCAGCATCCGACGCAGGCGCTCCTCGACCTCTACACGGTTCGCAACGAGCTCGGCCGCATCGACGGCGTGAGCGTGGCGATGGTCGGCGACCTGGCCAACGGCCGCACCGTGCGCTCCCTCACCTACCTGCTGAGCAAGTACAAGGACATCAAGCTCTGGTTCGTCGCCCCGGCTCAGGTCGGGATGCGCGAAGACCTCAAGGCTCACCTTGACGAGCACCGCGTGCCATGGATCGAAACCGAGGATCTCAACGCGGTGCTGCCCGAGGTCGACGTGGTCTACATGACGCGAATCCAGAAGGAGAGGTTCACCGATCCGCAGTCGTACAACGCGGTGAAGGGGATTTACCGGATCGACCACGACGCGATGGCCCTGATGCGCAAGTACGCGATCCTCATGCACCCGCTGCCCCGCATCGATGAGATCGCGCCCGAAGTCGACGGCGATCCCCGGTCGGCGTACTTTCGCCAGGCGCGCAACGGCCTGCACGTCCGCATGGCCCTCCTGGACCGCTTGCTAGGATGACCGCCCCGACGAGGCCAACGGATCTCCAGCGCCCATCCAGCCCACTGCCCCCATGCCTTCGGCATAGGGACCCCAGCAGGTATGCGCTCCTCGCTCATGCATCAACGGATGCGCTCGCTGTGGTGCTCGTCGTCTCCTCCCAGCTGGGCCGTCTGGCCGCCGGATCTCTCGTTGTCCCCGACGGGTCGGTCATCAGATGAGCGTCGCGCAGGGCCGACTGAAGGCCACCGTGATGGACGCCGACCAGATCCGTCGCTCCCTTTCGCGCATCGCACATGAGATCGTCGAGCGCAATCGCGGAGTCGACGATGTCGTGCTCGTCGGCGTGGTCAGCAAAGGGGATGTGCTGGCGGAGCGGCTCGCCGCGACGCTGACGTCGCTCGAGGGTAGGGACGTGCCTTATGGCCGCCTCGACGTGACCAAGCACCGCGACGACCTGCACCTCAGGCCGCCGGACGGTCATCGCCGTGCCAGCGAGGTGCCCGAGATCGACGGCCGCGTGGTCGTGCTGATCGACGACGTCATCCACCACGGCCGGACCGCGCGCGCCGCGATGGACGCGCTGATGGATTTCGGCCGGCCGAGGGCCGTCCAGCTTGCCGTGCTCATCGACCGCGGCCACCGGGAGCTGCCCATCCGGCCGGACTACGTGGGCAAGAACGTACCGACGGCCGACTCCGAGCGCATCGAGGTCCTGATCGCCGAAGAGGACGGCTTAGACCAGGCGGTCATCGTTGCCGGCTAGCAAGTCCGTCGCCGCCCTGGTTCTCGAAGATGGCCGCGCATTCGTAGGCGCACCGCTCGGCGCGGACGTGCTGGGTGAGGGCGAGGTCGTCTTCAACACCGCCATGACCGGCTACCAGGAGGTTCTCACCGACCCGTCGTATGCCGGCCAGATGGTCTGCATGACGTATCCGCTGCAGGGCAACTACGGCATCCGCGACGCGGACTCCGAGTCGGCGCGGCCCTGGGCCCGCGCGTTTGTCGTCCGGTGGGCGTGCCCATCGCCAAGCCATCACTCGAGCGAAGCATCGCTCGACGACTACCTGCGCCAGTGGAATGTGCCCGCTATCACCGAGATCGATACCCGCGCCCTGACGCGCCACATTCGGAAGCACGGCACGCAGCGAGCGGTGCTCGTCCACGAAGCGCAAACCCCCTCCGAGGCCAGGCTGGCCGAGCTAGCTCTCGTCGCAAGGCGCGTGACGCCACTGGCCGAGCAGGATCTTGTCGCGCAGACGTCGCGGACTCGCCAGGAAGAGTGGCTCGAGCCGATGCCTCCTGAGCTTCGCGTTGGCGGCCGGAGCGACGGCGCGGGCCTCGTTGTCGCGGTGGTCGACTACGGCGTCAAATCCAACATCCTCCGCTCGCTGCGCGAACGTAGGTGTCGCGTGGTGGTACTTCCGCACACCGCGACCTGGGCGGACGTGCGATCGAGCGGCGCGGACGGGCTTGTCCTTTCGAACGGACCCGGCGACCCGGCCGTGCTCGACGGTCCGGTGGAGCTCGCGCGTGAGGCACTGGGCCAGATCCCGATGTTCGGCATCTGCCTCGGTCACCAGGTTATGGGCCGCGCCGCCGGCGCGACGACCTCGCGGCTGCCGTACGGCCACCACGGCGCGAACCACCCTGTCAAAGACTTCGACACCGGCCGCGTCCACATCACGAGCCAGAACCACGAGTTCCAGGTGGACGCCGGGTCACTCCCGCCCGGCGACTTCTACGTCTCGCAGCGCAACCTGAACGACGGCTCAGTCGAAGGGCTCGGACATCGCAAGCTGGCCGCGTTCAGCGTCCAGTACCACCCCGAGGGATGCCCGGGACCGCAGGACAACCAGCACCTCTATGACCGCTTCATCGACATGGTCCGCAGTCGCGCGCCGGTCGCCCGGGCAGTTGCGGGCATGGCCGAGGCAGCCCGCCCACGCAAGGTGCTGATCCTCGGTTCCGGGCCCATCGTGATCGGTCAGGCGGCCGAGTTCGACTACGCCGGCACGCAGGCGTGCAAGGCGCTCCGCGAAGAGGGCATCGAGACGGTGCTGGTGAACTCGAACCCGGCGACCATCATGACCGACGAAGAGGTCGCCGACCGCGTGTACCTCGAGCCGCTGACGGTCGAGACAGTGGAGCGCATCATCGAGCGTGAACGGCCCGATGCCCTGCTGCCGACCCTGGGTGGGCAGACGGGCCTGAACCTGGCGACCGATCTGGCCCACGCGGGCGTGCTCGAGAGGAACGGAGTCCGTTTGCTCGGAGCGACGATCGACACGATCCGCAAGGCCGAGGACCGGCAGGCCTTCAAGGAGATGCTCGAGTCGATCGGCGAACCCGTGCCAATCTCGCGTGTCTGCGAGTCCATCGACGAGGTCAAAGACTTCGCCGCACTGAACGGCCTCCCGCTGGTCATCCGCCCCGCATACACGCTAGGCGGTACGGGTGGGGGCTTTGTAACCACCGAGGCAGACCTCGAGCGGGTCGCGTTGCGTGGCCTTGCCGCTTCACCGATCCACCAGGTGCTCATCGAGCGCTCGCTGTGGGGTTGGAAGGAGATCGAATACGAGGTCATGCGCGATAGCGCCGACACGTGCATCACCGTCTGCAACATGGAAAACCTGGACCCGATGGGCGTGCATACGGGTGATTCGATCGTCGTCGCGCCCTCGCAGACCCTCTCCGACCGCGACCACCAGATGCTGCGGTCGTCGGCGATCCGGATCATCCGTGCGCTCGGCATCGAAGGTGGATGCAACGTGCAGTTCGCTTTGGATCCGAAGAGCTCGCAGTACTTCGTCATCGAGGTCAACCCACGAGTCAGCCGCTCGTCGGCGCTGGCGTCTAAGGCGACGGGCTACCCGATCGCTCGCGTCGCGGCCAAAGTCGCCGTGGGCAGGCGGCTCGAAGAGATTCGCAACGAGATCACCGGGCGGACTTTCGCGGCGTTCGAGCCGGCGCTCGACTACTGCGTGGTGAAGATCCCGCGGTGGCCTTTCGACAAGTTCCCCGCGGGCGACCGCCGGCTTGGCACGCAGATGGCGTCGACAGGCGAGGTGATGGCCGTGGAGCGGACCTTCGAGGCAGCGCTGACCAAAGCGATGCGGTCGCTCGAACAGAAGCCTCCGTCCGACCTGGAGATCGGCCCAGAGAGCATCGATCAGCCTAACGACAGGAGGCTCTTCGCCCTCTTCTACGCGCTGCGCAGTGGGGCTGACCCCGCCTCGCTGGCCGAGCGCAGCGGCATCGACCGATGGTTCATCGATCGCATGGCGAGCATCGTGCGGGTCGAGGTCGAAGGCGATGTGCGCGATCTGCGCCGGGCGGGTTTCTCTGACGCGATGATCACCGCCCTGCGCGGCGACACGGTGGAAATCGCGCAGCCCACCTACAAGCTCGTCGACACGTGCGCCGGCGAGTTCGAGGCCGCCACGCCGTACTACTACTCCTGCTGGGAGGAGGAAGACGAGGCTGTCGCGGTGGACGGCCGGACGGCGGAAGTCATCGGTTCAGGCCCGATCCGGATCGGACAGGGAATCGAGTTCGACTACTGCTCCGTACATGCGGCTTGGGCCCTGCGCGAGGCCGGCGTACGCGCGGTGATGGTCAACTCGAATCCCGAGACTGTGTCGACAGACTTTGACACCTCGGACCGCCTGTACTTCGAGCCGCTCGATCTCGACGGCGCGCTGCACGTGGCGCGCGCGGAGGAGGCAAGCGGCGCGCTGGTTCAGTTCGGCGGACAGACCGCGATCAACCTGGCGCAGCCTCTCGACGAGCATCAGGTCACGATCCTTGGGTCGAGCGTGGAGGCAATCGACCTGGCCGAAGATCGGCGCGCCTTCGCGCGCTCCCTGGACGCGATCGGCGTCCCCCAACCGATGGGTGGCACAACGACCACCGTCGAAGAGGCTGAGGCGATCGCCGAGCGCGCGGGATACCCCGTCCTCGTGCGCCCGTCGTATGTCCTGGGAGGCCGGGCGATGGAGATCGTGCGCAACCGTGAGGAGCTGCGCCGCTACATGGTCTGGGCAATCGGCGCGATGCCGCGCGGCCAGGTCCTGGTCGACAAGTACCTCCAGGGCATGGAGGTCGAGGTCGACGCGATCTCGGATGGGGAGACCGTCGTCATTCCCGGCGTGATGCAGCACGTAGAGCGAGCGGGCGTCCACTCGGGCGACTCCTACGCCGTGTACCCGGCACAGGGCCTGGAGCGCGCCGAGCTCGGCCAGATCGTCGACTACACGGTGCGCATCGCTCGGCATTTGCGACTGCGTGGCCTCGTCAACGTGCAGTACGTGGTGCATCGGGGCCGCGTCTACGTGCTCGAGGTGAACCCGCGCGCCTCGCGTACGGTGCCCTTTCTCTCCAAGGTCACCGGGGTGCCGATCGTCAAGCTCGCGACACGCGTGATGCTCGGCGAGAAGCTGACAGACCTCGGTTGGTCGACCGGGCTGGTGCCTCCACGCAACCTGATCGCTGTCAAGGCGCCCGTGTTCTCCATGAACAAGCTCGCGGCGGTCGACTCCTACCTGGGTCCGGAGATGAAATCCACGGGCGAGGCGATCGGCATCGCTCGCACGCTGAACGAAGCGCTGCGCAAAGCCTTCGCGGCGTCGGGCATGCACGTCGAGCGTGGGAGCGCGGCCTTGCTCACGATCGCGGACGCGGACAAGCCGGAGCTCTTTCCAATCGTGTCGCGTCTGGTCGAGCTGGGTTGCCAGCTGGTCGCGACCGACGGCACGGCTAGGGCGCTGCGTGCGGCCGGCTTCTCGCCGCGGGTGGTGGCGAAGATCGGCGAGGAGGGGCCGACCGTCGTCGATGTCATCGTCAGGGGAGAGGTGCAGCTGGTGATCAACACGATGTCGAACATCTACGAAGACCGCGGCGACGGCGCGCCCGTCTTCAAGGATGGTTTCGAGATCCGCCGCGCGGCCGTCGAGCGCCGCATTCCCTGCCTGACCTCGCTCGACACTGCAACCGCGCTGCTCGAGTCGGCGGTTGCCGCCCCGGACGAGATCGAGGTTCGGACCATCGACGAATGGCGGGAAGCAGGTTCGCTCTCCCCGTCGCGGAGAGGGTCCGCGTGAGTGGCGCAGGTCGGCGTGTTCCTCGTTGACGCGCCGCTGACCGCCCGCCGCGAGGTCGCGCGTGGCATGTTCGTCCTCACGATGCACGCGCCCGAGATCGCGGGCGCAGTGCGGGCCGGACAGTTCGTCAACCTCGGTTGGTCTCGCGGCCCTCTGTTGCGGCGGCCGTTCTCGGTCTACCGGGTCGAGGGCGAGCACATCGAGATCGTGCTGAAAGCTGTCGGCGCCGGCACCACGGAGCTCCTCGCGATGCAGCGCGGCGAGCGGCTCAGCTGTCTTGGACCTCTCGGCAAGGGCTTCGATCTCTCCGCAAGGGCTCGCAGCGTCGTCCTGCTGAGCGGTGGACTGGGCGTGGCCCCGATGCCGCTCGCGGCGAGGGATGCGAGAGCAAACGGCGCGCGTGTTACATGGGTGCACGGCGCGCGCACCGCCGCGGAGCTTTGCGCCGAGGCCGAAGGCGACGACGTGATCTGGGCCACTGACGACGGCTCGCGTGGTGCGCGCGGCACGGCTGTGGCGGCTGCCGGCGGGCGCGCGCAGGGCGCATTTTCAGGAGACGGCGAGGTCGTGCTCGCCTGCGGACCCAACCGGATGCTCGCCGCGGTCGCCGAGCGCTGGCCGGAGGCGCAGGTCGCGGTCGAGACCTACATGGGATGCGGCACCGGCGTCTGCCTCGGGTGCGCCGTCCCGCTGCGCCGAGGCGGCTACGACCGAGCATGCAAGGAAGGCCCCGTGTACCGCGCGTCCGACGTCGACTGGTCCGCGCTGCCGTCGCACCTTTCATACGCGGTCACCGCATGAGCGTCGACATGACGGTGGCGGTCGGCGCGGTCAGACTTCGCGGTCCCGTGCTCGCGGCTTCCGGCACCTTCGGCTACGGCACTGAGGTGCCCCTGCTCGAAAGGCGCGCCCTCGGCGGGATGGTATCCAAAGGCATCTTCCTGCGCCCTCGCGAGGGCACGGCGCCGCCTAGAATCGCCGAGACCCCGAGCGGGATGCTCAACGCGATCGGGTTGCAGGGCCCTGGCGCCGAGGCCCTCTTGCGCGACTACGCACCGCGGTGGGCGGAGTGGGATTTTCCGGTTTTCGTCAACATCAACGGCGAGTCGGCTTCCGAGTACGGCGACCTCGCGGCCATGCTCGACGGAGTACCGGGCATCGCGGGGCTCGAGATCAACATCTCATGCCCGAACGTCGAGCAGGGCGGCCTTTACTTCGGCAATGATCCGCGCGCCGCGGCCGCGGTCACCGAGGCCGTGCGCGCTCGTACGAGCCTGCCTGTCTGGGTAAAGCTCACGCCTATGGTGAGCGACATCGGCGTCATTGCCCGCGCCGTGGAATCCGCCGGGGCCGACGCGCTCTGCGCCATCAACACCTTCGTCGGGATGTCGATCGACCTCAACGCCTACAAGCCGCGGCTCAGCTTTCGTACCGGTGGCCTGTCCGGCCCCGCAATCAGGCCGCTGGCGGTCCATCTCGCGCATCAGGCCGCGCGTGCGGTGAGGATCCCTGTGATCGGCGTCGGGGGAATCGCGCGGGCCGAAGACGCACTGGAGTTTCTCGTCGCCGGATGCGCGGCCGTCCAGGTAGGGACGGCGACTTTCGCCAATCCGCGCGCCATCGCCGACGTGCACGATGGGATCGCAGCGTTCCTTGTGTCCAGGGGATTCGCGTCGCTCGCTGACCTGCCCCGGTATCTTCCACGCGACTAGATGTCTACGGAGATTCCGCCCCCCCGATCGCAGTCGGAAGCAATCCAGATCCTCGCGACCGAGCATTGGAGCCTGCTGGCGACCCGCGCCCTGACATATCAGGAATCACTGGGCCGTGTGAACATGTTCCTGACCATCCTTTCCGGCGCGGTGATCGCGCTCGCCCTCGTCGCGCAGGCAGACCGCTTCGGGCCGACGTTCATCACCGTCGCGATCTTCATGCTCACGGTCGTTTTCTTTACCGGCGTCGCCACAATCCGACGGCTTCTGATGCTCAACCGTGACGACTACAAGTGGGTGGTCGGGATGAACCGGCTACGCCATGCCTACCTCGAGCTCCATCCGGAGCTCGGGCCGAATTTCGTAACAAGCCCGTATGACGATTTGCCTGGTGCTCTGGAGACGCTCGGCCTGGATCCGGTGAGCGCGCCAAGCCTCGGCACGATGTTTCACGCTTTCGTGACCCTGCCCGGCATGTTGGGGGTCATCGTGGCCTCGGTCGGAGGGGCCATTGGCGGTCTCGCCGCCGAAGGCTTCGGTGCGCCCGCCTACGGAGTCCTGCTTGCCGGCGCGGCGGCTTTCGCAGCGGCGCTGTGGGGCATCATGCTCTCGGGTCGCCGTTCGTTCCGCAGGTACGGGCCGGACGTGGTGAGTCGATTTCCGACACCGCCAAAGTCAACAACTTCCTGAGGGGGCCCCGTCACAATCCACTAGCCGTGCTGGAAGTCGACAACCTGGCCAAGCGATATGGCGACGTGCTCGCGCTCAAGGACCTCACCGTCCGGGTCGAGGAAGGCCAGTGCCTGGTTTTGCTCGGCCGCAACGGTGCAGGCAAGACGACAGCGCTGCGCTGCATGGGCGGCGTGCTGCTGCCCACGGCGGGGACCGTGAAAGTCGACGGCATCGACGCCGCCGACGACCCAGCGGCGGTTCGCGCCCGCATCGGTCTGATGCCGGAGGTCCCCGGGCTGTACGAGCGCATGTCGGCCCGCGCCTACCTCGACCACTTCGGGGCCATCTACGACATCGAGCCAGGGCTGCGCCGGCGACGGATCAGCGAGTTGCTCGAGACCTTCGAGCTCGCGGATGCGGGTGACCGCTGGCTTGGCACCTTCTCCAAAGGTATGCGGCAGAAGGTCGCGCTGATCCGGGCCACCCTGCACCGTCCAAGACTGGTGCTCGCCGACGAGCCAACGTCGGCGCTGGACCCCGACAGCGCGCGACGCGCGTGGGACTACCTGAGGGACCTGCAGAGCGGGGGCTGCGCGCTCGTGATCTGCACGCACAGCATGGAGGAGGCAGAGCACCTCGCGGCTCCCGCCAAATCTGGTGATTTCGCGGGAAGTCCTGGGGCGATCGGGATCATGTCGGCCGGCCGCGCGCTTGCGGTCGGCAACCTGAGCAAGCTCCGCCGCCTCTCAGGCCTGAAGACCCGTAAGCAGGTCCGTCAGCTACCAACGTTGCAGGACGTCTACCTCGCGATAGTGGGCAACCACCATGAGCTGGCCGAAACTCAATCGGCAGGAGATGCGGCGGGAGGGGCGGCCCATAGATTTGGAGATGCAGGTGGTCCCAGCCGAAGGAACGGGTGGCCCGACGAGGAGCCCATTGTCAATGCGTGACGAAGTCGGGCCGGGCCCCGTGACGCACGGATCGGGGCGCATGGGCTCCAAAGATCGGGCTGACCTCTCTCGCCACATCTCCAAAGCCGCGCTGGTGGCGGGCCGCGACCTTCGCGACGCCCTCAGCGAGTTGCGCCTGATCGCGGCGATGGTCGCCTTGACGCTTGCGATCCCGATTGCCTCGGGGTCCGGCGTCCGCGCGCTCGCGGCATTCGGCGGCGGAACAGCCGTGGTCAATCGCCTCTCGCTCGTCGGCGCGTTCTTCGTCGTGTTCATTCCCGCCAGCTTCTCGCTGGTCCTCGCCCTCGAGTCATTCGTGGGTGAGCGCGAGCGCACGACGCTCGAGGTCCTGCTCTCGACACCCCTGCGCGAGGCTGAGATCTACGCGGGCAAGGTCGCGGCGGTGCTCGCGGTTTCGCTCACCCTTTGTTACGGCGGCCTTGCCGTTTACTGCCTGGTCACGTTTCCGGGCCTGGGCTACTTCCCGCTTGACATCCTCCTTGCGCTGGGCCTTTCGACTGTCTGCCAGGTGGCGGCGATGGTGGCGGGCGCGGTGATCATCAGCCTCAATGCCCGAACGATGCGCGCGGCCAACGTGATGGCATCTTTCATCATCCTGCCAATGTCGGTCGTGCTCCAGGTCGAGGCTGCGCTGATCTTGCTCGGCCGGGCGGAATTTCTGTGGGGGTTCGCCCTCCTCATGACGATCGTGGCGATCGTCCTCGTGCGCATGGGTTTCAACGGGTTCTCCCGAGAAGCCCTTCTCGCGCGCGACGTCGGCCTGAAGAATCCTTTCGGCCGCGCCCTGGGCGCTTTGCGCGCCAGCTTCGCCCGCCGCCCCTCTTTCTTCCGTCTCGTGTGGATGCGCCGCGTGCCGATGCTGATCGCGGCGGCCGGCCTTCCAGTCGGTGCCTTGATCGGCTACCTTGCCGGGTCGACCGGCGTCATTCCCGCGGTCGTGGTGCAGCCCGTCCTGTCGAGCCTTGTGAGGTCGGCTGGGGACGGCGGCGCGATCGCGGAGGCGCTGGCGATCTTCAGCCACAATCTGCTGGCGTTCGTCCTGGTCGCTTTGCTCGCGATCTTGACCGTCGGCGTCAGCGGATTCCTGCTCACGTTTGCCCCAGGCTTCCTGCTCGGCTTCGCGGCCGCGCTCTCCTCCTGGAGCATCGCGCTGACCGGGATCGTGCCCAACGGAATCGTCGAGATCCCGGCCGCGATCATCGCGGGCGGCCTGGCGATCCAGGTCGGCGCCGCCGCGATTCATATGGACGCGCGCGGCGGTTGGAGCAGCCGCGTGCTGGCGGCGCTGGCCGATTATGTGCGAGCGCTTCGGTGGCTGGTGCCCGCACTGGCGGTGGCCGCGGCGCTCGAAGTCTTCCTGGGCTGACCGAAAACCTCCGGTCGGACTAGCCGGACGGCGAGCACCACGGCGCCGGCGATGGAGGCCCCGATCGCCATCGCCCAGGGCGCCCCCAGGAGCGTCGCGAGCGCGCCGGCCTGGGTTGCGCCGAGTGGGCCCACGCCGATCAAGGCTTCCGCGTAGAGCGCCATCACGCGTCCCCTGAGGTGGTCCGGGGTGATGGTCTGGATGCGGCTGTTGGCCGCGGCCACAAACGAGATCTGGCAGTACCCCGCCACGAACAGGGTGACGAGGGACACTGCAAAGATTCGAGATACCGAAAACTCGAGCAACGCGGCAACCCAGATCGCGGCCATCCAGAGCTGGCGTCGCGGATCGGCGGCAAGGTGGGGAAAGAACGCGAGCGTCAGGGCCCCGGTCAAGGAACCGAGGCCCATCGATGCCAGCAGGAACCCGAAGCCGTGCGCGCCGACGCGCAGGACCTGGTCGGCGAACAGCGGCATCAAGGTCGTGCGGTTCATCGCGAACAACGAGAACACCGCAACGACGATCAGCAGCGTTCCGACCACGGGTTCGCTTCGCGCGTAGGCCGCTCCCTCTGCGATCCGCCTGAGCATGGGCTGCTCCTCGCGCCTTGGCGCCGCTGGGGGGAGGTTTCGCATCAAGAGCAGTGCCGCGATCGCGGCCAGGTAGCTCACGGAGTTGAGCAAGAAGCAGATCGGGACGCCAACGACGGCGATGAGCACGCCCGCAATGGATGGTCCGATGACTGCCGAAGCGTTGAAGACGGAAGAGTTGAGCGCGATCGCGTTAAGCAGGTCGTGCTTGCCGACCATATCGACCTGGAACGCCTGCCGCGTCGGAACGTCGAGTGCGTTGATGGTGCCTGTCGCCACCGCGGCAAGGACAACCATCCAGTACTGCGCGTGGCCCGTCTCGGTCAGCGCAAACAGGACAAAAGGAGGCGCTACGAAGGATGTCTGCGTGAGTAGAAGGACGGTCCGCTTGCGATAGCGGTCCGCGATCTCGCCCGCAAATGGGCTGAGCACGAGCACCGGCACGAACTGCGCCGCGAGCACGAGGCCGACGAGAAGTCCGTTGTGCGTGAGCTCGAGCGCCAGCCACGGAAGCGCCACAGTTTGCATCCACGTCCCGATCGTCGAGACGATCTGGCCAACCAGAAAGAGACGGTAGTTGCGATGCCGCAGCGCACCCAACATCCGGCTTGGCGCAGCCTCGCTCATCTGAATGCGATCATCGCAGTGTGGCCAAGCTGCATGAGGTCGTCGACGTCGACGCGCCGGTGGAACGCGTTTGGGCGGTGGTCGCGGAGGACGTGAAGAACGTGCCGAAATGGTCTTCCAACGTCGAGAAGGTCGAGAAGCTTGATGACGGCCCGCCCGGCAAAGGCACGCGTTACCGCTATCACCTCCATATCGGCGGACAGCGCGTGACGATCGAGGTCGAGCAGAACGTTTACAACAAACCGAAGAAATGCGCGGGCAGGTTCGTCAAGGGCCCGATCAACGGAACCTGGTCCTATACCTACACGCAGCGCAACGATGGATCGACTCGCCTCGTCTATGACATGGACTACCAGCTGGGGGGCATGCTCCGTTTCGCCACCGGGGTGCTCGCGCCGCAATACGCGGCGGGCATTCGCAAGAACATGGAATCGCTCAAGAGATACATCGAATCAGGCAAGGGGCCGCGAGCTAAGACGTAACGGCCTCGGCCTCGATCTCCACCTTCCAGCGCTCGTCGAGCAAGCCCTTGACGACGATCATCGTCGCCGTAGGGCGAGTCGCGCCCATCGCCTCGCCGTGAGCACGGCCGACCGCCTCGCCGAATGACGCGTCCGTGACGAACATGCTCGTCCGCACCACCTGGTCCACTGAGGCGCCGACCTCGTCCAACGCGCCGGCGATGATCTCGAAGCACCTCTTCGCCTGGATGTAGGGATCGGGGTCGACCGAGCCGTCCGGCCAGATCGGGGCCGTGCCCGACACCAGCACCCGATCCCCGACCCGCAACGCCCTGCAAAAGCCGATCGTCTTCTCGAACGGCGAACCCGAGCTGACCCGTTTGCGGTCGTTCAGGGTCTGCGGAACGGAAGGAGCTCCAGCTGCTCGAAACGATCCTGGACCGCGGTGCGAAGCTCGGTGAGGAGCGCCTTCAGGCGTTCCTGCGAAGCGCTGTCATTGATGTTCACGACGCGAATCCTCCGCAGGGTCGTCTGCAGCGCGTAAAGCCCCGCCGGTTCATTTCCGCTGATGCGCGCGGCCGCGTTGCGAATGTCTCGCGCCACGTCTTCGTGGCCGTGTGCCCGCATCCAGTTGGCAAGACGCGCAGCGGCGACCAGGACGCGTTGGGTCTTCGGGTTGAGGGCCGGCGGGATGACCTCGCGAGGGCGCCGTCGGGGCTCGAAGAGCGCCGCCAGTCGGCTCAAGCGAGGAAACGACCTGACCCGTTGGGCCAACGCGCGGGGTCCGATGATGACGAGAATCCCGGCTCCAACCAGGAGGACGACGACGAACCCAACGATCGCGTCCAGCATTTTTCCCTAGGTTACGCTTGGAAGGCGTCGGTTTTGCAACCGTTTACCGGGGGGTTGAGGCGTGGCTCCAATCGCGGTCATCACTGGAGCGTCATCGGGCATCGGAGCGGCCACCGCGATTGCCCTGGGACGTCACGGGTACAAGGTCGTGGTCGGCGCGAGGCGCATCGAGAGGCTCCAGCGAGTCGCCGGCGAACAGGGAGTCGCGCTTCGCCTGGATGTGACGGACGAAGACAACGTCAAGGAATTTGTGCGTGAGGTGGCAAAGCGTTTTGGCCACATCGATGTCCTGGTCAACAACGCCGGAGGCGCGCTCGGCCTGAATCCCATCGCGCAGGCGGTCGACGACGAATGGGTCGGGATGTGGAAGACCAACGTGCTTGGCCTGATGTGGATGACGCGCGCCTGCCTGCCGTTGTTGCGTAAGGCAAGGCATGGCCACATTGTCAACATTGGTTCGATCGCGGGCTTTGAGACATACAAGGGAGGCGCCGGCTACACAGCGGTCAAACACGCCGTGCGGGCGATCACAAAGACACTGCGCCTCGAGCTCAATGGTGAACCGATTCGAATCACGGAGATTGCTCCCGGCCTGGTCGAGACCGAGTTCAGCGTCATCCGTTTTCACGGCGACCGCAAAGCAGCGAAGGCCGTTTACGAGGGGATCAAGCCGCTAACCGCGGAAGACATTGCCGATTGCGTCGTGTTTGCCGTCACCCGGCCACCGCACGTCGACATCGACGAGATCGTCGTCCGCCCCGTCGCGCAGGCCAACGTCACGACGGTCGCACGGAAGGCGAAGCGCGCGGCGAAGGGCTAGGGCGGAGAGGGAATCCCCCTAATTGATCAGGCCGGCCGCACGGGCCTCGTCTTTCGTCATTCAACAACCGGGCTCGCCGTAGTTACCGCAGCAACCGCGGCCGCCCGCTTTGCGGCGCGTGTTGCGGATCGTCAGACGGAGGCGTTCACGAGGGTTGTATGAACCCGCGGTGAGATTCCGAAGCAAGCTCCAGGGTGAGGGACGCAGGCGCCGGTTCATTCGTAATCCAATTTTGCGGGTGTATGGACGAGCCGTGCCGGCGCGATTTACTCCGGCCGTCACCCAGTGCGTCCCTCACCGAACGCCTCCCCAGGCATTGCGATTTCATTCGTAATACGTGTTGTCGAACTCGATCCAGCCTGGGTTGGGGCAGCCGCTCGACGTGTGCGCGTGCGTGCAGTGCACCCCATAGCGCGGACCTGGGTCGACGTACAGCTCGCCATGTATGACGAGCGCGTCACCTATGCGCAGCGGCACGTATTGGGCGAGGCTGGTGTTGTGGTCGACCTCGAGCATCTCGCCGGTCGCCGCCCGCACCTCGAACCGCTCGTGGTCCCCTGACTGCACCGGGTCGTTCAGCGCGGTCGCATCGAACGTCACCTCGGCGCCGGCGCTGTTGCTCTGGATATCTCGGTGCAGGCCCTGGTCGTCGGGCGTTTCGCGGCCGCCGCAAGCGGCCAGGATCAGCGCCGCTGCTGCGAGGGACGCGAACCTCCTCAAGTCGCCAGAGCCTGCTCCAGCGTGATTCTTCCTTCGTAGAGCGCCTTACCGAGGATGACAGCGTCGGCGCCGGCCGCGGCCACGCGCCGGATGTCGTCGACCGAAGCCACGCCGCCCGAGTAATGGAGCTCGAAGCCGGTCATCTTGCGAACCCGAGCCAGCGTCTCGAGGTCGGGACCCGACAGCGTCCCGTCGCGGTCGATGCAGGTCAGGATCACTCCCGCGAGCGGGAGGTCCCGCCACCGGCCGACCAGCGCTTTGAGGACGACCGGGTCTGTGTCCAACCACCCGCTGACGGCAGCCTTGTTATCGCGGACGTCCAGTGCGGCCAGGACTCGCTCGGGGTGGCCGAAGGCGCAGCGCTCAAAGAGATGCGGGTCGCGGACCGCCGCAGTGCCCATCACAACCCACTGCGCGCCGCCGTCCAGCAGGGTGTTGACGGATTCCTCGGTGCGCACGCCGCCCGCGACCTGGAGCTGGATCGCCGATCCGTCGAGCATCCGCCCGATCACTTGCCGGTTGCTCGAGGATCCGCGAGCGGCGTCCAGATCGACGACGTGCACGCGCTTGGCGCCGGCGGCCGCAAATCGCTTTCCAACCTCGACCGGATCGCTCGCGTACACAGTCGGGCTTTCGTACTTGCCCTGGGTCAACCGCACGCACCGGCCGCCCAAGATGTCAATTGCGGGGATGATGAGCACGGCTTGAGAAAGCCAGGCGGTGGCTAGCGGTAGTTGGTGAACTGCAGCGGGACCGGAATGTCCTCCGCCTCGCGCAGCGACTTGATCACCAGCTGAAGGGTGTCCTTGTCCTTGCTCACCACTCGCAGCTGTTCGCCCTGGATCCGGACCTGCAGCTTGCTCGAAACGTTCTGGATGCGCTTGCGAAGGTCGCGCGCCAGCTCGTCGTTGATGCCCGCGTTCAGGCGGACGTCGATCTGGCCGCGCCCCCTACCGACCGTTTTCGGATCGCCGGCCTCGAAGAGTTTTGGGGACAGCTGGCGACGCGCCGCTTTCTCGCGGAGCACCTGGAGGGCAGCCTTGGCGCGGTCCTCACTCGCCGACTCGATCTGGATCACCTCGCCTTGAAGGTCATAGCTCGTGGCGGTGTCTTTGAAGTCGAAACGGGTCGCGACCTCCCGCCGGGCCTGATCGATCGCGTTCGTCAGCTCCGCGGGGTTGAACTCGGAAACGACGTCGAACGAGTACTCAGCCATGGCGTCCGATCAGCCACCGCTGTGCATGATCGCGTTGAATCCGGCGACAAAGGCCACGGCCGCGAGCGCGACACCGACCAAGGAAGAGATCGCGAGCAGGGCGCCGATGCCGGCAGTCCCTTCGTCGAGCGGTTCCAGGGCCGCCCTGTCGTACGGATCGGGGCCGAAGTCCAGGTCGTAGACGCCTTCCTCGCGCGCCCTGGCGACCAGCTCGTCGAGCACCGCCTTGCCGCCAGGCGGCAGCGATTTGCCCTCCAGGTTGGCGACCGCCTCCTTGAGGTTGTCGCGAGTCCGGCCAAGCTCGGCCACGACCATGTCGAGGGTCTGGGTGGTGGCGGGCGTGGGGTGCTCGCGGCGGAGATCGGCGATGATGCCGTACAGGCTCACGTCGCGATTCATAACAGACTCCGGGCGATTCGCGCACGACCTTGTTACTCCCCATCCCTCCAGGCCGCTTTCGCGGCCGGGGCACCTTCCCCCGAGAGCGGGGAAGGGAGGGTGAGTACCCGGCCGCCGAATACACTTACCTCAATGGGTGTGGATACCAAGACCAAGGCCGCGGTAAAGAAACCCGCGGTCCATCCGAACACGTGGGTCTTTTTCGAAGGCGAGTTCGCGCGCTACAACGACGCCAGGCTTGGGCTCATGACGCATGCCCTCCATTACGGCACCGCCGTCTTCGAGGGCATCCGCGCTTACTGGAACGAAAAGAAGGGCCAGCTCTATTTGCTCGAGGCCGCCGCGCACTACGACCGGATGAAGCGGTCGGCCAACGTCATGCGGATGAAGCTGCCGTACTCGACCGAGGAGCTCGTCAACTACACCCTCGAGCTTCTGCGGCGCAATGAGTTCAAGTCGGACGTCTATGTGCGGCCGCTGCTCTACACATCGAGCGAAGAGATCGGCGTCCGGCTGCACAACCTGGACCGATCCTTCTTCATCTACGCCGTGCCTTTTGGCAAATACGTCGACGTCGATGCCGGCATTCGATGCATGGTGAGCAGCTGGCGCCGCGTTCCCGATCAGGCACTGCCAGCGCGCGCCAAGATCACCGGTTCCTACGCGCAGGCCGCGCTTGCCAAATCCGAAGCGGTCGAGAGCGGGTTCGACGAGGCGATCGTGCTGTCGATCGACGGACACGTTTCCGAGGGCTCGGCGGAAAACCTGTTCATGCTCAAAGACGGAGTCTTTGTCACCCCGCCGGTAACCGACGATATCCTCGAAGGCGTGACGCGTCAGCTCCTGATGAACGTGATCAAGGATGAGCTCAACCTCAACGTGCTCGAGCGAAGCATCGATCGCACCGAGCTCTACACATGCGACGAGCTGCTCCTCTGTGGAACCGGCGCCCAGATCTCACCAGTGATCGAAGTCGACCGGCGCCCGATCGGTGACGGTAAAGTCGGCGAATTCACCCAGGAGCTGCAGAACATCTACTTCAGCGCCGTGCGCGGCGAGACCCCGAAGTACAAGGACTGGACGATCCCGGTCTACTGATCCACTCGACGAACGTTGCACCGAGGCCGGATTTAATCCGGCCGTCTCCCGGCCGGCTGCATCCAAGCGCCTCCAGACATTGCGTCTCTCGGCGGGGGTTCCACGGGGGAGGCTTGCCTCCCCCGTGAAAATCGTCGTGGCGCCGAACTCGTTCAAGGGAAGCCTTTCCGCCACCCAGGCCGCTGCCGCCATCGCGCGCGGTGTGCGCGAAGCGCTCCCTCGGGCGACGGTCGTCGAAGTCCCGGTCGCCGATGGGGGCGAGGGCACGGCCGAGGCGCTCGTCACGGCCAACGGCGGCACGTACCAATGGGTGAACGTCGAGGGACCGTTGGGCGATGCGGTGCTCGCTTCGTATGGCTTGATCGACGGCGGCAGCACGGCTGTCATGGAGATGGCGTCGGCAAGCGGCTTCTCGCTTGTGACCGCGGCGCGCCGAGACGTCAAGAAGGCTTCAACCTTCGGATTCGGCCAGTTGCTCGACGCAGCCCGCACGGCCGGGGCCAAAGCGATCATCTCGGGAATCGGCGGCTCGGCAACGAACGACTGCGGCGCGGGAATGGCCCAAGCCCTCGGCGTGCGCTTGCTCGACGCGTCGGGCCGCGACGTTCCACGTGGCGGTGCCGCCCTCCTCGGGGTGGAGCGGATCGACGTGTCCGGCATGAACCCGGCCTGGAAGTCGGTCGCGGTGAGGGTTGCCTGCGACGTGACGAATCCCCTCACGGGGCCGGAGGGCGCGAGCGCCGTCTACGGCCCGCAGAAGGGCGCGGACCCTGACACGGTCGGGTTGCTCGACCGTGCGTTGGATCGTTTTGCCGAGGTCATCGAGCGGGACCTCGGCAAGCGTGTGGCGGATGTTCCGGGGGCTGGCGCCGCGGGCGGCACCGGAGCCGGCATGATCGCGTTCCTCGATGCCGTGCTCGAGCCTGGCGCGCCCCTTGTCGTCGGCGCGAGCGGGTTCGACCGGCACCTTGCCGGCGCCGATCTCGTGATCACGGGCGAGGGTCGCGCTGACGCCCAGACTGCGTACGGAAAGGCCCCAGGCGAAGTCGCCAGGCGTGCCCACGCCCTGGGTATCCCGGTGGTCTTGATCGCGGGCAGCAAGGGGCCTGGCTGGGAGACCTTGAGCGAGTTGGGCGTCACGTCTGTGGTGACGCTCATCGGGGAAGGGGCGGACCTGCAAAGGGCTCTAAATGAGCCAGAGGGGGTGCTGGCGCGGGCCGCCGTAGTAGCCTGCCGCAGGCATCCATGGACCACGTAAATCAGATAGAGGACGGCAAACCACACGCAAGGACGCCGGGCGAGCCCACTGACGTAGAGCTGGTCCGCGCCTACCGCGAGGGCGACGTCCACGCGTTCGAGGAGCTTCACCGGCGCTACGTCGCTTCGATCTACCGGCTCGTCCGGCGCAAGCTCGGCGACGCACTGCTGGCCGAAGACATCGCCCAGGAGACCTTCATGAAGGCGCTCCGGATGATGGATCGGGTCGACGACTCCTTCAACTTCGGCGGTTGGATCCACACGGTGGCGCGCAACCTCTGCTACGACGAGTTGCGCCGCCGCCAGCGCGACCTCCGCGCCGATGGGGCGACCGAGGAGGAGGACGACGAGCTCATGTCGAACCTGCCCTCGACCGCACGGGCGTTCGACCCGGTACAAGTCCAGGAATCCAATGAAACCCGCCGCCAGGTCTGGATCGTGTCCCAGCGCCTGCCTGAGAAATATCGCCTCGTGCTCACCCTTCGCGAGCTCCAGGACCTGAGCTATCGGCAGATCGCCCACACCCTGAAGATGTCCGAAAGCGCGGTCGAGACGCTGCTCTACCGCGCCCGTCTCAGGTTCAAGGAGGAATACCTGGCCTCGCAGCGCGAAGGCGAGCTGAGCCACGAGGAGGCGCTGCCGCTGCTGGCGCCGTACCTGGCGGGCAAGCTGCGGCGCCCGCAGGCGGAATCCGTCCGCAGCCACATCGCCACGTGCGCCAAATGCACCCGCCGAATCGGCCGCCGACGTCTCAAAGACCAGCGCAGGAGTGTTGCCAAATGATGGTTAGTACAGTAGGTGTGAAATGGCCAGGATAGTCGTGCGCTTCTTCGACGACGAGACCGTCGAAGGGGTCGCCCGCGACCTCGATTTCGACGAGCCGGACTTTCTCGTCGAGGTGGATGACGCGGGCGGCCTGGAGAACAACGAGACTGCCTGGATCCCGCTGACCGCGGTCAAATGGGTGGAGCTCCAACGCGACAAGGAGCTGGCTGACACCCCGACGCGTAAAGTCGCCATCCGCTTCCTCGACGGCGAAGTCCTTCGTGGCCATCTGGACGGCACGCTGGAGCGGCATCGGTACGGAGTGGTCCTGCACCTCCACGCCGAGCAAAGCGACAGCCCGATCCGCAAGCTGGGTATTCCGTTCTCAGCCGTCAAGGCTCTCTTCTTCGTGCGCGAGTTCGACGCGCGGGGCGAGGAAGCCGGCACCGCCTCCGACGCCTACCTGGCGCGCCGCACCATGGCGCCGCTCCTCGACGTCCTGGAGGAGATGGACATGCTGACTCGGCTGCATCGCGATGGCTTGCTGTCCGACCACGAGTACGCGTCGAAGCGGACCCTCGTGCTGGAGCGACTGTAGGCCGAACGACCCAGCCCCTCCGGTGCCTCCGGCGCTACCTCCCCATGGCTGGGGCGGAGTTGCTTAAGTAGCGGCCGCGTAGAATCTCGAACGTGGCCGAACGCAACGGTGGGCGTCATGGAAACGGGTCAGTGAAGGGTTCTTTCAAGGTCAAGGCCGGGCTCGCCCAGATGCTCAAAGGCGGCGTGATCATGGACGTCGTCACCCCCGAGCACGCGCGGATCGCCCAGGACGCCGGCGCGTGCGCCGTGATGGCGCTCGAGCGGGTGCCCGCCGACATCCGCAAAGAAGGCGGCGTCGCGCGCATGTCCGACCCAGAGCTCATCAAGTCGATCATGGCCGCGGTCACGATCCCGGTCATGGCGAAGTGCCGGATCGGCCACTTCGTCGAGGCGCAGATCCTCGAGGCGTTGGGAATCGACTACATCGACGAATCCGAGGTCCTCACGCCGGCCGACGAGGAAAACCACATTGATAAGCACCCGTTCAAGGTCCCGTTCGTGTGCGGGTGCCGCGACCTCGGCGAAGCGGCGCGCCGGATCGCCGAAGGCGCCGCGATGATCCGCACCAAGGGCGAAGCCGGAACCGGCAACGTGGTCGAGGCCGTGCGTCATGCGCGCGCGGTCAACGCGGGCATCCGCGGGCTTTTGGGCATGAACCATGCCGAGCTTGTCCACGCGGCCAAGCAGATCGGCGCGCCGGTCGAGGTGCTTGTCGAATGTCAGAAGCTGGGCCGGCTCCCGGTGGTCAATTTTGCCGCCGGTGGGATCGCGACTCCGGCCGACGCCGCGTTGATGATGCAGCTGGGCGTCGATGGCGTGTTCGTCGGGTCGGGCATCTTCAAGTCCGAGGACCCCTTGAAGCGTGCCAAGGCGATCGTCGCGGCGACGACCTATTACGACAAGCCAGAGGTGCTGGCCGAGGTCTCAGCCGGGCTGGGCAAACCGATGCACGGCCTCGAGATCCCGGCCATCCCGAAGGACGAGCTGCTCGCTGCCCGAGGCTGGTAGCTCCGCCTCTCGCGGAAGCAAGCAGCCCCTCATCGGGGTCCTCGCGATGCAGGGAGCCTTTGCCGAGCATGTTCGTGCGCTCGAAGCGGCCGGCGCTCGCACGCGCCTTGTCCGCACGCACGAAGACCTCGACGGCCTTGACGGGATCGTGCTTCCCGGCGGAGAGAGCACCACGATGACGATGCTCATGGAGCGCGTCGGCTTGCTGGAACCCCTGCGCGAGGCAATCCGCGGCGGCCTCGCCACTCTCGCCACCTGCGCGGGCATGATCGTGCTTGCCAAGGACATCACGGACGGGATGGCCGAGCAGCATGGCCTCGGCCTGCTCGACATAGGTGTGCGCCGCAACGGATACGGACGCCAGGTCGATAGCTTCGAGGCCCCCCTGCGCATCGAGGGGCTCAACGGCAAGACGTTCCCGGGCGTCTTCATACGAGCGCCGCTGGTCGAAAGAACGGGCGACGTCGCGGTGATCGCCTCGCACGATGGACATCCCGTCGCCCTCCGCCACGACCGCATCCTCGCGCTCGGCTTTCACCCCGAGCTGAGCGGCGACCTCCGGCTGCATCGTGAGTTCGTGCGCCTGGCGAGCTCGCGCAGTTGAGAATTCGCACGGCCGGACTGCTCGACCTTGCCCGCATCGAGGAGATGCATCGCTCCTCCGATATCAAGCTGAGCGAGGCGGCTCCGCCGGCGGCCCGGCTGTGGTCGCTCCTCAGCTCGACACTCTCGGCGCTGCTGCCCCTGTCGCAGGAAACCCTGATGTACGTCGCGGAAGACAACGGCAAGGTGGTCGGGTTCATCCAGGCTTCGGGCCAGCCAATCAGCCTTGATCTGCGACGTGCGCGCGTCCTCCAGGTCTTGAATCTGCAGGTCGCCGACGAGGCCGACCCCGACGATGTGGCGCCTGCGCTGGTCCAGCACCTTTGCAACCAGGCCCTCGAGCGAGGCGCGATCCGCCTTTTCGTCCGTCTACCCGATCGCGATGCGCTTCTGCCGGCCTTCCGCTTGCAGGGTTTCCGCCAGTACGCGACCGAGCAGGTCGTCTACTCGGAAAAGCCCCGGCCGCGCTCGGGTCAGTACCCCGACGGCTTGCGGCCGGGCAAGCGAGGCGACGACCGCAATCTGTACCAGCTTTATCGGAAGGTCACGCCGCAGGGGGTGTCGCAGCTGGAAGCGCCGACCTATCGCGAGTGGAAGGCGCTTCATTCGGGTGAGTGGACGGGCAGCTACGTCGTGGACCGGGTTGAAGTGGTGGGCTGGGTCAGGATGCAGCGAGGCGGCGGCGCGAGGCCGGACACGCTGCAGTTCATGGCTCTGCCGGAAGGCCCGCTGCCCGCCGAGCTAGCCGATTTCGGGATCTCCTTGCTCGGCGACTCCGAAGCGCCGGCCTGGTCAAGCCTCCGTCACTATGATTCGCACATGATCGACGCCCTCCGCGGGCGTGGGTTCACGGTTTTGCTCACCCAGCTTTTGTTGGTCAAAGAGCTTGCGCTGCGCGTGCCGAAGCCGGTGCGAGAGAAAGGACTGGTGCCCTCGTTCGGATGAGTTCACAGGCCGAACGCGAGTCTTCGCGACAGGCCCGCGCCGCCAACTGGGACGAAGAGATCGAGCTCCTCGCGCGCGCGCTGCCGCCCGACCTCGCGCGTGCGCTTCACGAGCGCATCCATCCCGGCGAGCTTCTCGAGATCGTGCTCGACCTCGGCCGCGAACCCGAAGCACGTGTGCCCGGCCGTGAGGTACTGCTGGCCGACCATCCGGTTTCGACGTCCGACCTGGACCACGTCGCCAACAACGTCGGCCAGTTCGGTGATGACAACCGGGCGGGCATTGAACGCACGCTGCACCGAGTCTCCGCAATCCGCAATCGCTCGGGCCGCATCGTCGGCCTGACGATGCGTGTCGGTCGCGCGGTGACCGGTACGGGCGAGATCATCCGCGACATCGTCGTCAGCGGCCAGAGCATCCTGCTCCTGGGCCGGCCTGGCATCGGGAAGACAACCATGCTCCGCGAATGCGCGCGCCTGCTCGCCGACGAGCTGCGCAAGCGCGTCGTCATCGTCGATACGTCGAACGAGATCGGTGGCGACGGAGACATCCCGCATCCAGGCATCGGCCGCGCTCGCCGTATGCAGGTGAGGACCCCAATGCTTCAGCACGCCGTGATGATCGAGGCGGTCGAGAACCACATGCCCGAGGTAATCGTGATCGACGAGATCGGCACCGAGCTCGAGGCCGCGGCGGCACGCACGATTGCCGAGCGAGGCGTCCAGCTCATCGCCACCGCGCATGGCCAGACCCTGGAAAACCTCCTGGTCAACCCGACCCTCAACGATCTCCTCGGCGGCATCCAGAGCGTGACGTTGTCGGACGAGGAGGCGCGGCGCCGCGGCACCCAGAAATCAGTGCTCGAGCGCAAGGCCCCGCCCACCTTCGATGTCCTGGTCGAGATCCAGGACCGCGACCGCGTCGCCATTCACGTGCCGCTGGCCGACGTAGTCGACACCGCGCTGCGGGGACCGCTGCAGACGCCAAAGATTCGCGTCCGCACACGCGAGGGCCGCGTGATCTCTAACGTCGATGCCCCTGTCCTCGTTGCGGAGCCGCCGGTGACGGCCATCTCGAACAAGCCGCTGGGCATCTTTCCATACGGCGTGAGCCGTCACCACGTCGAGCAGTCGATCCGCGAGCTCGAGCTGCCGGTTAAGGTGCTGGGCAACCTCGATGGCGCAGGCGCGGTGCTCACCCTCAAGAATCACTACCGCCGCCGGCCCGACAGCCTGCGCCAGGCCGAAAGCCGCGGCTTGCCGATCCACATCTTGAAGAGCAACTCTGCGAGCCAGGTGCGCGACGCCCTGACGAGGATTTACGGAGTGGAAAGGCAGGATGAGGCGACCAGCCGCGCCATGGCCGAGGCCGCCGCGGCCATCCGGGAGGTCAAGACGACTCTGCGGCCGGTGGAGATCTCACCGCAGAACGCCTACCTGAGGCGGCTGCAGCACCAGCTCGTGGCCGAGAACGCCCTGTCCGCGCGGAGCACGGGCAAGGAGCCCCAGCGCCGATTGCGCATCACACCGTCTCCTGAGGAACCCGCTTAGTTACAGTTCCCCGAACAATGGCTAGGCGAGGGCTGTTCATCACGTTCGAGGGCACCGAGGGTTCGGGCAAGACGACGCAGGCCGAGCTCCTGGGCGAGTGGCTGGCCAAGGACGACCCAGTCGTGGTCCGGGAACCCGGTGGCACCGAGCTGGGCGAGCAGATCCGAGACGTGCTTCTGTACAAGGGCCTGGAGATCGACCCCGAGGCCGAGATGTACCTCTTCATGGCGTCTCGCCGGCAGCTGATCGGCGAGGTCATCGCGCCGGCTCTGGCGGCGGGTCAGGTCGTGATCGCAGATCGTTACCACGACTCGACGCTCGCCTATCAGGGCGGCGCGCGCGGGCTGCCCACAGTTTGGCCGCCGACCTTCCCGCGGCCGGACATCACCTTTCTCCTCGAGGGTCCAGTCGAGGCCGGGCTGGGGCGGCACGAGGCGGCAGGCAAGAGCAAAGACCGCATGGAGCAGGAGTCCATCGACTTCCACCGCAAGGTGGCCGAGGAGTACGACCGCCTCGCCGGCGCGGAGCCGAAGCGATTCGTCCGGCTCGACGCGACGGGCTCGCGCGACAAGATCCACTTCGAGGTCCGCGATCACCTCAAGTCGCTGCTCGAGCGGCGTTGAAGCTCATCATCGCGGTCGTGCAGGCTGAAGACGCGCAGCGAACCATGGCCGCGCTGACGGACAAGGGAATCAGCTCGACGCGAATCTCCTCGAGCGGCGGCTTCCTGCAGCAGGGAAACGTGACTCTTTTGATCGGATTGGAGGACGCCCAGGTGCAGCAGGCGATGCAGGTCATCCACGAGAACTGTCGCGAGCGCAGTCGCTACCTCACGCCGGTGCCACCGCTGGCGGAGCCCGGCGAGTTCTTCATGGCGTACCCGGTCGAGGTGCAGGTCGGGGGCGCGACGGTTTTTGTGGTGCCGGTGGACTCGTTCGAGAAGATCTAGCCGAGTCTTAGACCAGTGATCCGCGTCGAGGGCCTCCGCAAGAGTTTCGGTGATGTGCCGGCTGTCCGCGGCGTGGACCTTCGCGTCGAGCGCGGCGAGATCCTCGTCCTTCTCGGCCAGAACGGGGCGGGCAAGTCGACAACCCTGCGATGCCTGGGCGGAATCCTTCACGCCGATGCGGGATTCATCGAGCTCGACGGGCTGCGGGTTCCCGATCGCCTCGACGCGATTCGTGCGAGGCTCGGCGTCGTACCGGACCAGGCGCGGCTCTACGGACGCAACACCGCCTCCGAGTACCTCGACCACTTCGGTTATCTCTACGGCGTCCCACAGGTCGAGCGTCGCGAGCGGATCAAGCGGCTGCTCGAGCGCTTCGAGCTGGCCGACCGCGCCGACACCGTGCTCGCGGCTTACTCGCGCGGCATGGCGCAGAAGATCGCCCTGATCCGCGCCACTCTGCACGATCCCGACTGGATCTTCTGCGACGAGCCGACGGCTGGCCTCGATCCCGTCGCCGCGGCGGATATGCGCCACTACCTCGCCGAGCAACGAGACCGAGGCGCCGCGCTCATCGTGACAACGCACGCCCTGGGCGAGGCCGAGCTCATCGCGGACAGGATCGCGATCATGCGTCGCGGTGTAATCGTCAAGTCCGGAACCCTCGACGAGCTCCGGCGCGAGTCACGCGCGGGCAGGCTATTCACAGCCAAGCTCGCGGCGGCACCTGGCGATCGCCAGGCGCTCGACGGGTGGCTCGGCGAAAACACCCTGCACCATGAGCTCGAGGGTGATCGTCTGACCTACGCGCTGGACTGGGACGCATCGGTTGCCGAGCGGGCATCGTTTGCCGCGAAGCTGCAGCGCCGTCTTAGTAGGGATGGCGCACCGTTCCACGAGCTCGGCACCTCTGGCATCGAAGGGCGCGGTCTCCGGCATCGGCGCCGTGAGGATGTTTCGCTCGCTCTCGCAGCAGGGCAACCTGCTCCGCCACTCCCTTCCTTTTTACGTGAGCTCGTGGTGGCGACGGGGCGACCTGAGCTGGGTGATGTACCTGAACGCGTTCGTGCTGCTGCTCGTGGCGGCCACGTCGTTGTTCGGCCAGCTGCCAGGCCCGGCGGGTCAGATCGCCGCTCGCGTCGCCGGCGGGACAGCGCTGCAAGCCGGCCTTCTGTTGCCACTGTTCTTCATGTCGTTCGCGTTGCTGGAGTCGATCAAGACGTCGATCGGGATCTGGTGGGAGAAGGCACAGGGCTCGCTCGAGGTGCTCCTCTACGCGCCGCTGTCGGACCCATCCCTCATCTGGCTGGAGGTTCTCCCCGGCGCGGCCGTGAGCATCGTCTGGGTCACGGCCTGGATGGGGGCGGGGATGGGGCTTCTAAGTCTTTTCGGCGAGGTCGCGCCGTGGGACCTGCTCCCGGTCTTCGCGTTCGTGGCGGGGGTCACCGCCTACTGGGCCGCGATGGGCCGCATGCTCGGCTTCATGCTGTTTCCGCGCGAAGGCGCAGCCGGTGGAGCGTGGTCCTTCCTGCTATCGCCCGTCTCGGCTGCGGTGGCCGACCTGCCGCTCGCGCTCTTCGTGTTCAGGTCGCCATTCGCGCCGGCATCCCTGCTGCTTCCGATCACGGCGTGCCTCGCGCTCACTGTGCTTTGCGGCACGACGTTCGACCGCGAGCGCCTCATGGAGACGGGCCTCGGCCGCACACGACGCCGGCGCAGCTGGTTCCAGGCCGGCATCCTGCGCCGCAACGCCGGCGCGATCGCAGCCGGGGTGCTGATCGCGGCCGCGCCGGCAGGCTTGGCGGGTTCGATCAGCGCGAGCGCGCACTGGAGCTCGTGGCCGCAGGTCCAGGCCGCGGTGACCGGCGGGCACATGGATCCCGAGCTCGTGGCTTCCAGTCCCAGCGGGCATCTTTCACCGCCCGCGAACGGAGTCACCATCGCGGCCGCCGGCCTTGCCGGGATCGTTGCTTCGCTGGCCCTCATGCTGGCGATGGTCATCGTCAGCTTCGCCGCGTTCTTCCTTCTCGGCCTGCCGGCGCTGCTCGGTCTTGTGGTGGGAGCCGCGCTGTGGGGCGTGCAGGCCGGGTTTGGCGGCGCTGGACCGCTTCAACCGTGGCTGGCCGGCGCCGGCGGCGTTGCGTTGCTGGCCGTCGCGCTCAACACAGGTGCCGCGCTTCCAATCTACTGGTCGTTGATCTTCGGGTCAGGGCGCCGGCTGGATCGCCTGCGCGACGCTTGGTCGAACTACTGGGCCGTTTTTCGCCAGCTGGTGATGCCCGCGTGCGTGTTGTTCGGGCTCGTCGTCTTCAGATTGCTCGCATCTGGCTGAAACTAATTTTCAGAGCGGCCGTTGTCGCTGGCATGAGAACAATCCTCCTGACGGCCCTTCTCCTTATCGCTGTCGCATGCGGCCAGGTCCAGGGCAAACCGACCTCGTCCGAGGTGTCACCAACCCCGACCGCTTCGCCCGCGTTGCTGTTCGCCGTGCTCGAAGCCAAGGGCACCGCCAATGCGTGGACGTACAACACGGTTGCGATCGCGGGCCTCGACGGCCACGCGCGAGCGACGGCCACCTTCGCGCCAATGCCCGTCCCCGACCTCGGCTGCATGGGCGCTGTCATTCCTGAATCGGCGCACGTGGCCGCGGGCAAGGTTTTCTTTGCTGACGCGAAAGGCGTCGTGCGCAGCCTCGCAGTCGACGGAACGGTAACGACTGCCGCCACCTTCCCGCTGACCTCAGGTCAACAGATGTTGTCGTTCGCGGTCAGCCCCGAGGGGAGCAGGCTTTTGGGCACGGTCTTCACGTCACCGAAGAGTGCTTTTTCGTGCTCTGGCTCTACTTCATCGGGCACCTTCGCCTATGACACCTACTCGGCGACCAACGGCGGATCCAGCCAGCTCGTGTACCACGAGAGCTGGACCAAGCCGCAGGACGTCCTCGCGTTGACCGGATGGGATTCGATCGGACCGCTCGGTACCTACCCGACCGTCTGGGCCTCGCAGGGCGGCGGACCTGGCTCGACGCTCGGCGTCAAGGTGCGAGTCGACGCAACGACAATCAAGCCCGGCACAGCCCTGTCCAACCCATCCTCCTGCACGGTCTGGTCGTCGGTCCAGAGCGGCTCGTTTGTGTGCACGAAAGACGGCGTCATTACAAACGGCGGCACACCTCAGCAGCAGGTGACGGTGCCCGTGAGCGTTCGCCGTGCGGACGGAGCCGAGCTGTGGCACGCGACCGTCGTTGGACAGAACTCGCCGTTCGGGCCGTTTCTAGCGCCCGACGGACAGCACGTGATGATCTGCTGCAACGATCGGAACCTCAGCGATTCACATGAACTGCTGGTTGGTCGCGACGGCTCCCAGGTGGACCTCGCCCAGGGTTTTGGCGCTTACGGTTGGCTTGACTCGACGACGATGGTCGGATGGGTCAACAGCAATCTCGCGTACGTCACCTCCAACTCGCCTGGCGCCGCGGTCTCGCTGGGCTTCCCCGGGGCTTTTGTCGGGAGTGTGCGGATCTAGATCTAGTGCGCCTTGGCGCCTGAGAAGCCGACCAGCGCCACTCCGCCCACGATCAGGACCATTCCCACCGCGGCGAGCGGTGGGACGGGGTCGCCGAAGATGATCTTGCCGAGCACGGCAACGAGGGCGATGCCGACCGCCGACCAGATCGCGTAGACGATGCCCACCGGCAGCGTCTTGAGCACGATCGCCAGCAAGACGATGCTCACCAGGTAAGCGATTGTCGTCACGACGGAGGGCACAAGCTGCGTGTAGCCGTTCGAGGCCCGCAGCGCAAGCGTGCCGACGACCTCGGTGGCGATTGCCGTCACCAGCAAGACCCAGGAGACGAACATCAGAGATCGAGCGCTTGCGCCACCAGCTCGCGATGGAACGTAGCGTCCCCCAGCGTCACCTCTGACGCCTTGGCGCGCTTGAAATACAGGTGCATGTCGTGCTCCCACGTGAAGCCGATCCCGCCATGGATCTGGATTCCGTCGCCGGCCACCTTCCGGTACGCATCCGAGACGTACGCCTTCGCCATCGATGACGCTAGCGAACGATCCGGTGCGTCGGCGTCCACGGCCCAGGCCGCGTAGTAGGCTGCCGACCGACCGCTCTCTGAGAGCACCAGCATGTCAGCGAGCTTGTGCGACACGGCCTGATAGATCCCGATCGGCTTGCCGAACTGGTGTCGCGTCTTGGCGTATTCGGTCGATGTCTCGAGCACCTTCTGTACGCCGCCTACCATCTCCGCGCACAGCGCGCAGGTCGCCCATTCGAGCGAGCGCTTGAGCCGCGGCCAGGCTTGGTCCGGTGCGCCCATCACCGCGTCGGCACCGAGCTGCACGCCATCGAACCGGATCTCGCTCCAGCGGCGGGTCAGATCGAGCGTCTCCAATGGCCGCACGGTCAAGCCGTCCGGCTTGCCCTTGAGGAGAAAGAGCGTGATGCCTTCCTCTCCTTCGCCGCGAGTGCGCGCAACCACGATGAGGTAGTCGGCCGCGAGAAGCAGGACGTCAGGTACGAAAACCTTCACGCCGTCCAACCGCCACCCGCCGCCCGATGGCTTGGCGGTCAGGGTGACGCCGCCTGCGTCCCACCGGCCCGACGGCTCCGTGAACGCCAGTGTCGCGCGCGCCGAGCCAGACGCGATCGCGCCGAGAGCTTCTTTTTTCTGCGCCTCGTTGCCGGCTTCGATCAAGACCGGTACCGCCAGCCCCATCGTGGAGAAGTAAGGACCGGGGAGCAGCGCGCGGCCGGCTTCCTCGAGCACGACGACCAGGTCGAGGAACGTTCCGACGCCGCCGTACTCCTCGGGAATGCCGAGTGCCGTCCACCCAAGGTCGGCGACTTTCTTCCACAGCGCCGCGTCGTAACCGTCGCCGCTCTCCATCAACCTGCGCACGACTTTCGGGCTGCATTCCTTGGCGAGAAACTCACGCGCCGAGCGGCGCAGCATCTCCTGCTCTTCCGAAAACGCGAAATCCACGGCGAGAACTGAGTCTAGGTTGTGGGCGGACTCGATTCGTGTGGAGGCAGCTCCGGGCGATCCTCTTCCTCGTGGGCAGGCAGCTCGAGCTCTGGCTCTTCGACCGCCGGCTTGGCGCCATTCGTGGGGGCCGCCGGAGCGGCGCTGGGTTCGATAGGCGACGTTTCCCGGCTCGAAGCGACGGGCGGAATGCTTCGCACCGGAGGGGCCGTCGCGGTCACGACGTGGCGGCGATAGACGACCATCAGCCCTAGGAACCCTACGAAGAGGGCGGCAAAAGCAAAACCCGCTGCAAACCCGATGCCGGTGTTCTCGTTGATGGTCAATGGGCGCTGCAGGCCGCTGGTGCAGGCCTCCGGCGGGGCGGGGCACGTACCCAGCGCCGCCAGCTCGAGCGGGAACGCGAACATCGTCAGCATTCCGAAGACCAGAGCCAGCCCGGCCACGAAGTAGAGGCCACCGGTCACCGCCCGCCCGCGATCGTGCCAGAGGGCGGCCGCGCCGAAGGCGACCGCGCCTATCGCGTAGGGGATATAGACGTTCGAGATCCGGCTGGAGGACCCGCCAACCAGAAACGGCATCGCTCCGCCGGCGGCAGCCAGCCCGGCGGCAACCCAGAACGACCAGACCAGGCGGGGCTCCTGGCGGAGCACCCGCGCGCTGAACCCCGGATTCACGAGCGGAATTCTGTCCTGCGTGCACGCGCAAGACAAGCCGATAGCGGCTCTAAGTTGCGTCTCCAGCTTCCGGCGAGGCTCCGGCGACCCGCCTGCCGGCCGCCACATGCGCTGTCTGACGCAGCGGAAGCTCCTTGATGAACAGCGTTGCGAGGAACGCGATGACGATGATCGGCACCCCGGCGAGGAAGACGGGGTGGAGGGCATCCGCAAGGCCATGGCGGATGCCCATCTCGATCGCGGGAGGTAGGTGCGCAAGCTGCGATGGGTCGAAAACCGCCGTCGCGGCGGCGCCGCCCTCGCGCGCCTGCAACTGTTTCAGCGCGTCCGCCGACAGGTACCTGGGTATCGATACGGCCATGCCCTGGGTGAGGATGGTGCCCAGGATCGCGAGCCCGATCGCGGCGCCGATCGAACGCGACAGCTGCGTCGCCGATGTGGCGACCGCCATGTCCTCGCGCTCGACCGAGTTTTGCACGATCAGCACGTAGGTCTGCATCGAGACGCCGAGCCCCAGGCCGAGGAGGATCATCGCCACGATGACGACCTCGTTGGTGGTGTTGACGGTGAATGTCGACAGCATGTAATAACCGGCGCCCATGGAAAGCAAGCCGGCGAGCAAGAGGATCTTGTAGCGCCCCGTCCGCGAGATGAGCTGCCCACCGAGGATGCTCGTGACGATCATCGACACCAGCATCGGGACCAGGATCGCGCCCGAGCTGGTCACGCTGTTCCCGACGACGCCCTGCACGAACACGGGCAGGAAGAAGATCGCCCCGAACATCGACATGGCGACTCCGACGCTGGCGATGTTCGAAAACGTGAAGATGCTGCTCTTCCAGAGGCGAAGCGGGAGCACCGGCTCGGGCGTATGCGCCTCGATCCACACGAACCCGGTGAGCAAGATCGCTGAAGCTGCGTACAGGCCGATGATCTGCCCCGAGTTCCACGGGTACTGCACTCCGCCCCACACGGTCGCAAGCAGCGCGCACGCGATGCCGAGCGAGAGGGTCACGCTGCCCCAGACGTCGATCTTGTGCTTGCGGCGCTCGTTCGGCACGTGCATGTAGAACCAGATCGCGATCAGGGTCAGCACGGCGATCGGCAGGTTGACGAAGAACAGCCAGCGCCACGACCAGTGCTCGGTGATGAATCCACCAGCCGCGGGACCGATGATCGAGGCGAGCCCAAACGACGCGCCCATCATTCCCTGGTACTTGCCGCGCTCACGCGGCGAGATGATGTCGCCGATGATCGCCTGCGACAGCGGCATGATGAAGCCCATGCCCGCTCCTTGCACGAAGCGCGCGAAGACCAGGAACCAGAAGTTCGGAGCCATGCCGGACAGCGCAGAACCGACGGCGAAGACAACTATCCCCGTCATGTAAAGCGGCTTGCGGCCGTAGATGTCCGAAAGCTTGCCCGCCACCGGCGTGACGATGGTCGAGGCGAGCATCGCCGAGATCGGGATCCAGCTGTAGTCGGCGATCCCGCCGAGCTCGGCCACGATCGTCGGTAGAGCGGGCGCGACGAGCGTCATGTTGAGAGAGGCGATCAGCGAGCCGAGCATCAGACCGGCGAAGACGGCCATGACGCCACGGTCGAGTCCGCTCTTCACGGTCGTGCCGGCCGCCTGGGAGGCGACGGCAGTCACTCGGCCAAGATTACCGAGATCGCGGCAGGCCCAGCACCCTTTCGGCCAGGATGTTGCGCAGAACCTCCGACGTTCCCGCCTCGATCGTGTTCGCGCGCGAGCGTAGGAACTGATACTTCCAGCCGCCGCCGTCGCCGACCTGCCCGGCCGGCCCGGCGATGTCCATCGCCGTCTCCGTCATCCGCTGGTTGAGCTCCGACCACATGAGCTTGAGGATCGAGCCTTCCGGACCCGGAATCCCGTTCCGCTTTACCGCGGTGACCGCGCGGTAGCCGTTTAGTTGGAGCGCTCGGGCCTCGATCGTGTGCTGGGCGATCTTCTGGCGGACGAGCGGGTCCGCGCTCCGGCCCAGCTTGCGCGAGTGGTCGGCCAGCTCTGACGCCGTGATCTGGGCCCGCGTCGCCAGCGCCAGACCGAGCGTGCCGCGCTCGTGGAGGAGCGTGGTCATCGCGACCGCCCATCCCTGGCCGGCTTCGCCGAGGATCTGCGACTTTGGGACCTTCACGTCCTTGAAGAAGATCTCGTTGAACTCGGCGTCTCCCGTGATCTGGACCAGTGGCCGGACCTCGATGCCGGGGCTCTTCATGTCGACCAGCAGGTAGGTGAGCCCGTCGCGCGGATTCGCTTCCTTGCGCTCGCGAGCGAGCAGCATGCACCACTTCGCGACATGGGCCAGGGTCGTCCAGACCTTCTGGCCATTCACGACGTAGTGGTCGCCCCTGTCCTCCGCGCGCGTCTGTAGGCCCGACAGGTCGCTCCCCGCGTTCGGCTCGCTGAACCCCTGGCACCAGATCTCCTCTGCCGAGAGCAGCGGCTTCAGGTATCGCTTCTTCTGCTCATCATTGCCGTGCGCGATGACCACGGGGCCGCCCATGCCGAGGCCGATCACGTTGATCGGCTCGGGCGCGTGGGCCAGGATCATCTCGTCGTTGAAGATCAACTGTTCCATGAAGCTGCGGCCCCTACCGCCGTACTCCTCGGGCCACGTGATGCCGACGTACCCGGCGCCGTAGAGCTTCTTCTGCCACGCTCGCCGCCGCTCGATGAACGACTTCAAGTCACCAGCGCCCTCGGCGTCGTGCGGGGCGTTGGCCTTCAGCCAGGCGCGGACCTCATCGCGAAATTCCTTCTCGGGAGCGCTCAGCTCGAAGTCCACGTCCTTACCTTAGGCGACGGCCGGCAGAACTTCTTTGCCGAGCAGCTCCAGCGCGTCCGAGTCGTCGAGCAAGAAGTGCTGAAGCATGAACAGCTCGACCCCTAGCTTGGCGTGCTCGCGGATCGCTTCGGCGATCTCTTCCGGTGTGCCGACCAGCCACGGGCCCTTTCGGTTTTCGAGCACCTCTGCGGGGCTCAGCGACTTGAGATCGGGGATGACCGCGCGCAGTTGCGCGGCCCGCTCCAACTGGTCTGAGCGGTCGCGGCCGATGATGTAGCTCGTCATCACGGAGCGGCGAATCGTTGCGGGGTCGCGACCGATCTCGCGGCAGCGCTGGTCGAGGGCGTCGCGCAGCGCCCGCATCATGTCCGCATCGAGGCGCGAGAGGTTCCATTCCGCGGCCTCGCGCGCGATCAGCGGAATCGAGCGTTTCAGACCCTTGCCTCCGATCAGGAGCGGGATGGGATTGCGGATTGGTCGGGGATTCGTCTTGCTCCATATGTCGCGCATCGTCTTGATGCCTGACTCGAGGCGCTCGAAGCGTTCTTGCTCGGTAAGGAAAGGGATCCCGAACGCATCGTGCTCGTTCCGGTTCCAACCGGCCCCGACGCCAAGGATCAGGCGGCCGCCCGACAAAGCGTCCACCGATGCCGCGATCTTTGCGAGCACGCCCGGCAGCCGGAACGTCATCGGGCTGACCATCGGACCGAACTCGATCGTCTTGGTCCACTCCGCGGCGAGCGCGAGCGACTCCCAGCATTCGATGCAATCGCGCTCGCTGGTGTCAGGGCCCATCAGCGAGATGAGATGGTCACTGCGCCGCAGCGATGCAAAGCCGAGACGCTCCGCGTCGGCGCAGATCTTTCGCCAGCGGTCCCAATTGAGTCCCTCCTGGCCTTCCAGCATGATGCCAACTTGAGTCATTGGAAGGCCATCGTAAGTTCATCCAGGGAGCGGAAGTTGAGGATGCGCTCCTTGGGAATGCCCGCCCGTCGCGCCATCCACAAGGCCATCGGCACGTAAGCAAACTCGGCCGGGGCGTGCGCGTCGGCGTCGACGACGAAATTGCAGTCGTAGCTCGCGCCTTCGCGTGAGCCCGGGCGGCGGCCCGTTGGATGGCCGATCACGTCGACATGTGGATGCGAGGCGGCGCGGAGCATGCGCTCATTCATGGCCGCCGGTTCCTGGCGGAGCTTGACGTGCGGCGAGGCGATGACCACGTCGAGTATTTCGAGCACCGCATCGGGCAGGTCGAGCGCTCCGTCCTCGAGGATGTCGACCTCGATGCCCTGGAGCAGCGTCACGTCCTCTACCTGCTTTTGCACCTCGGCCATCTCGCGCGACTGCGTGATCAGGCGCTCAGCGTTGAGTCCGTGAACGACAGTGATGCGGGGCGAGTGATCTGTGATCCCGAGGTACCTGTAGCCGAGCGCTTGCGCGCCCTGGGCCATCTCGAGCATCGTGGCTCTGCCGTCGCTCCAGTTGGTGTGCGAGTGGACGTCGCCCTGGTAATCGTCGAAATCGAGGTCGGATTGGTCGTCGCGGGCGGGTTGTCCCATCTGTTCCCGCAGTCGATTCAGATAGCGGCTCTCGCCGTTCTGGATGAGGTCGGACAGCACCCTTGCGATGCCTTCCCCGACGCCTTCGATCTGGGTCAGATTCTCTGTGCGCTGTAGGGAGGCCAGGTCCGGTCGCTCGAGGGCGATCGACCAGGCGGCAGCCGAGAAGGCTTTGGCCCGAAAGCGTTCCTTTTCGTTCTGCCGCAGGAGGTATCCGATTTCGGACAGCGCCTGGGCCGCAGCGACCGCGTCCACACCGTAAATTGTGTGAGCAACGATGGCGCGACCTGATCCGAAGCCGGGAGACCCGATCACCGAAATGGTGGAATCGCTGCTCGTCGAGCTGGGCGAAGACCCGGACCGGCAGGGCCTGAAAGCCACCCCGGAGCGCGTGTCCCGGGCGCTGCGCGAGCTGACCGACGGCTACGGCGTGAAGCCCGAGGAGGTGGTGGCCGACGCCATCTTCGACCAGGACTACGACGAGATGGTCATCGTCAAGGACATCTCCTTTTACAGCCTGTGCGAGCACCACATGCTGCCGTTCTTCGGCCAGGTCCACGTCGGCTACCTGCCGAAAGGCAAGGTGATCGGACTGAGCAAGATCCCGCGCCTGGTCGAGGTTTTCTCGCATCGCCTCCAGATCCAGGAGCAGCTGACGCGGGAAATCGCCGAAGCGCTCAACGACACCCTGGCGCCGAAGGGGGTAGGGGTTGTGGTCGAGGCGCGTCACCTGTGCATGGAGATGCGAGGGGTCGAGAGGCCGGGCGGCCGCATGATGACGTCCTGCATGCTCGGCACTTTCCGCCGGGACCCCCGGACGCGGGCTGAGTTCCTGGACCTGGTCCGCCGCACCGGCTAAATCCGCCCAGGGCGCGGCGGAGGGCTCTAGACTCCGCGCAGCAAAATCGTGTTGAGGGGTTGGGCGTCCGGAATCGTGGTTCTCCTGCTCCTCGTGGCCGGCTGCGCCGCCCCGCAAAAGCTGGTGTCCTCGAGCTCTCCGCCCCCAGCCTCTGCGAGTGCCGGGAGCTCCCCCTCGCCGTCACCATCGCCGATCGCGCCTCTGGCGATCGTGTCGGTTGCGTTTCACTCCGGCGAGCTTGGCTTCGCTTACGCGCCCGTGGCGCCGACCGCCAAGGGCGGTGTACCTCCTTACAACTGGACTGTCAGCGGAGGGTCGTTCCCCGGCGGACTGGTGATGAGCCCGGCGGGCTCGATTTCGGGAACGCCGAGGGCCACCGGGACCTTTGTGTTTGCGGTTCAGGTGGGCGACTCGGTTGGCGGCAGCGCGACCATCAGCACGTCGATCGCGGTCAGCAAGCACATCACAGTGGCCGCAACGTGTCCGACCGGCCAGCCGTGCCTGGTCGAAGCCGGGTGCCTGACGGCGTGCGGGGTCTTCGGACACGCGTCAGGAGGTGTCACTCCTCTCACCTATAGGCTTGTCGCCGGCGCACTCCCGACCGGGATGGGACTCAGTGGCCTCTCACTCACCAATGTTTTTCCATCGCCGGCAAAGGACTGGATATTTACGGTCAGGATCACCGATGCGATTGGCGCAACGGCGCAGATCAGCGCAAAGTTTCGGGTTTTCCCACACATCGCTTTTACTGGCCTGCTGACCGCCTCATGCAGCGGCGGAACTACCACGTGCGCCATGCAGCCACAGCTGCCATACACGCTCGGCACTCCGGGCCTTGCGCTGCCTCCAGTCAAGGTCACTCTCGTATCAGGACAAGCGTTGCCGGTTGGTTACAGCTTCACGGCGAGTAAGGGCCTCGTCTCAGGATCAGTACCGCATAGTTGCCCCGGACTTGCTTATGACGCCCAGATAAAACTGGTCCTCGTCGACGGCAGCATCTGCAGCCCCGGCGTCTATTGTTCATCAGCACCTGCGACCGTCAGGATCACCTTCACGCGTTGCTAGCGAAGTGAGAAATGCGATGGTCGCGCTGGCAGCCCTGGCCTTGGCCAGCACGGCGTGCGCTCCTCCGCGTCAGGTAAGCAGTTCGAACTCGCCGGCAACCAGCGCGATCTCACAGGTTTCGTCCGAGCCGACCCTGACGCCAAGCCAGGAATCGTCGCCTGCATCGACCCCGACCACGCGTGTGCCCCTATTGATGATCACGGGCGCCGTGTTCCATGGCGGAGAGGTCGGGGTCGGTTACGCTCCGGTCAACCTTCACGCGACCGGCGGGGTGATGCCTTACTCGTGGAGCATCAGCGTGGGTTCACTCCCGGGCGGTGTCACCGCCACGAGCAGTGGCACGGTCTCTGGTACGCCGACCGCAGTTGGCAACGCGCCCTTCACCGTTCGAGTCGACGACTCGGCAGGCCACAGCGCGACCGTGAACCGCTCGATTACTGTCGCCGCTGCTCTCGCGGTCACCGGCATCTGCACCACAGCCGCCCCATGCGCGGTGGAGGAAGGATGCGTGACCGTTTGCGGCAAATTCGCAAACCAGAGCGGCGGAGTCGGTCCCTTCACCTACGCGCGGGTCGGCTCGTTGCCCGCCGGAATGGGATTGTCAGGCCTCAGCTTGACGGGACCTTTCCCCCTTCCGCCAGTCGGGCTGACGCTGCCGCCTCCGTACCGGTTTCAGGTCACAGTCAAGGACTCGCTGGGCGCAACCGGGAGCGTGCTTGCCCAGTTTTCGGTCTTTGGCCACATCAAGCTGCCGGACTACAACAACCCGAATCCGTATGCGGCCGGTGTGGCGGTGACCATCGCGCTGCCTTACGCACCGGGTTCGCCCCAAGGCTCGCCGACCGCCAAGTTGATCAAAGGCGCGCTTCCGGCAGGATCGACGTATTACGTCGACTCGGCCAAGCACTACCTCGTGATTCAGGTTCCGGCGCAGCCAATCTCAAGACTCGCGATGACTTACAGCCCTTCTTTTCAGCTAACCGATTCAGCACAATGCGGTCCGGCTACCAGTCAGCTGTGCACGGCCGCGGGCACCGCCACGTTCTCGATCTTCTAGCTCTCGACCCATCGATACATAACGAAGCCTTTATGGGTTATATTCGATAAAGGAACCTTTATGTTTCTCCAGAACCCGCGCAACGAGCTGCCCGACCACTTTCTGGCTTTCGCCAACCCGACGCGCCTGCGCATCCTCGAGCGCCTGGCGACGGCCGGCGAAGTGAACGTCAACGACCTCGCCGCCTTCCTCCACATGAGCCAGCCGCGCATCTCCTGGCACCTGCGGATGCTGCGAGTCGGCGGGGTCATCCGGACGCGCCGGGAAGGGCGACAGGTCTACTGCTCGCTGGACGTGGAGAACATCCGGCGCTATCGCGAGCGCCTGGACGAGATGCTCGGCATGACATCAACACGCAAAGTTCGTGAGGAGGTTGGAGCATGAGCCCCAATCACAAGAACGGTCATCGCAACGGCAGCGGCAAGGTGCGCGTGGCCATCGTTGGCGTCGGCAACTGCGCCTCGTCGCTGGTCCAGGGCGTGCACTACTACCGGGACGCGTCGACGAAGGACTCGGTCCCCGGCCTGATGCACGTCGACCTCGGCGGCTATCACATCCGCGACATCGAATTCGTCGCAGCATTTGACATCGACAAAAACAAGGTCGGGCTTGACCTGTCGGAGGCGATCTTCGCCAAGCCCAACAACACAGTGAAGTTCAGCGACGTGCCAAAAGCCGGCGTCAAGGTCCAACGCGGCATGACGCATGACGGCATCGGCAAGTACCTGGCGGACGTCGTGCAGAAGGCGCCGGGGGAAACGTCCGATGTGGTCGGCATCCTGAAGAAGACCAAAGCCGACGTGGTCGTCAGCTACCTTCCCGTCGGTTCGGAGGAAGCGACGAAGTGGTACGTCGAGCAGGCGCTGACGGCTGGGGTCGGCTTCGTCAACTGCATCCCCGTCTTCATCGCGCGCGAGCCCTACTGGCAGAAGCGCTTCCTGGACAAGAACCTTCCGATCATCGGCGACGACATCAAGTCCCAGGTCGGAGCCACGATCATCCACCGCGTTCTCACGCGCCTGTTCCGGGACCGCGGCGTCAAGCTCGAGCGCACCTACCAGCTCAACTTCGGCGGCAACACCGACTTCCTCAACATGCTGGAGCGCGACCGTCTGATGTCGAAGAAGATCTCCAAGACCCGGTCGGTCACCTCGCAGCTCGACTACGACATCGGCAAGGACAACGTCCACATCGGCCCTTCCGACTATGTGCCGTGGTTGAACGACCGCAAGTGGGCCTACATCCGCCTCGAGGGACGCTCCTTCGGCGACGTGCCGCTGAACGTCGAGCTCAAGCTCGAGGTCGTGGATTCCCCCAACTCGGCGGGCATCGTGATCGACGCCGTTCGCTGCGCCAAGCTCGCCCTTGACCGCGGCATCGGCGGAGCGCTCGAGGCGCCGAGCTCGTACTTCATGAAGTCGCCGCCCGTGCAGTACAGCGACAACGAAGCCAGAAAGTTGGTGGAGGAGTTCATCGAAGGTGATAAGGCGGGAGTCGATGGGGGAAACGGGCGTAACGGACGCGTCCGCCGCGCCGCGACCCGCACGAAACCGACCGCAGCTGCTCGCCGCTAGCTATCAAGCGGGCGCGCGTCTGCTGCGCGCGACGCCGCCGGGACTGCGGCACGCTGCCGCCGCGCCTGGTGGCGTTGCCTGGTTCTGGCTGAGCCGCGCCCAGCGACGTGCCGCTCTCGACAACTACGCCGCGGCGATGGGCCGCGACCCCGCGGACCCTGAAGTCGCCCGCGTCGCGCGTCGCGCGTTCCAGAACTACGGGCGGATGTTGATGGACTTCTTGCTCCTTGGCAGCCTCACGCCGGAGGAGCTGATCGCCAAGATCACGATCGACGGCCGGGATCACCTCGACGCCGCCCTGGCCGGCGGCCGCGGCGTGATCATGGCCGTGCCTCACATGGGTTCGTGGGACATGGCCGGCTCGTATGCCGGCGCGCTCGGCTATCCGATCTCGGCCGTGGCCGACCGATTCCCCGGATCTCTGAATGAGGCGGTCGTGCGGACGCGGCAGCGGTTCGGGCTGAATGTGATTACGCTCGGCCGCTCGGCGGTGCGGGAGATCACCGGCGCGTTGAAAGCGAACTCCATCGTCGCACTGCTCTGCGACCTGGAACAGGGACCGGGTGTCCAGGTCCGGTTTTTCGGCCACCAGGCCATGGTGCCGGGCGGGCCGGCGGCGATCGCGATCAAGACAGGCGCGCCGCTGCTCCCCGCCTACCAGCACGCGACCTCACCCGGCCGCTATCGCATCCACCTCGACCCGGCGCTGGCCCTCTCGGGCGGTGAGACCAAAGAAAGTTTGATGCAGCGGGTGGTGGAGCGTTTCGAAGAATTCATCAAGGAGCGACCCGACCAGTGGTACGCCTTCCGGCCGATGTTCAGTCGCTGAGGGATGGGCGAGTGGACATGGCGCGCATTCAAGATCGTGCAGGCAATCGTGGAGCGTCTCCCGCGCGCGTGGGCGTACGCGCTGGCGGTGCTGGCGGCCAGGATAGCGTGGCAGTTTGCTCCGCTCGCCCGACCCAGGCTCGAGTACAACCTGAAGATCGCCTGCCCCGAGATGGAAAACAATCCGGCCGAATTGCGCCGCCTGTCGAAGCTGAATTTCCGCAACCACGCGAAGGCGTACGCAGATCTGATGCAGCTGCCAACGGCCAGGGTCGAATCGATGCGCTCACTCCTCAAGGTGACGGGGTGGGAGTACGTCGACGAGGCTCGCGCGCGGGGCAAGGGCGCGCTTGTCGTGTCGTGCCACATGGGGTCGTACGAGGTGGTGGCCGCGATCTGGTCGGCGACGCTGGCTCCCGTGAGCTTTTTCGCCGAGGAGCTGGAACCGCGGGCACTGTTCGAGTGGTATCGCGACACCCGCGCTCGGCTCGGGATCAGCGTCCTGACGCTGGACCATGGCGGCATCCGCAAGGTGCTGGAAGCCCTGCGCGACCAGGAGATGGTGATCACCGCCATCGACCGCGACATCACGGGGACTGGCCATGTCATGCCGTTTTTCGGCAAGCCGGCGCCCATCCCGCTCGGGCCCGCGGCGATCGCGTTGCGTCTGGGCACTCCGCTCCTTCCGGTGTGTGTTTACCGGCTGCCCGACGATACGTACATGGCCGAGGGCACGCCACTGATCTACGCGAAGTCGACGGGCAACGCCCGCGCCGACCAGATAAGCGCGACCGAGCAGCTCTTGCGGCGCATCGAGGGATTCATCGAGGGGCACCCCGAGCAGTGGCACGTTCCGCATCGGATCTGGCCGGGTTCGCCGTGACGGGCCCCATCCCCCGGCTGCGCCGGGTACTTCCCCATCAATGGGGAAGAGTTATCGCGAGATGAGAGTGGGGCTCGTGTCGCCCTACGACTTCGCTTCGCCCGGCGGCGTGAACGATCATGTCCGCAACCTCGCGGTCCGGCTGCAGGAGCTCGGTCATGAGAGCCGCATCTTCGCGCCCTCGAGCCGCTCCGACGTTGGATTCGACAAGGCCCGCTTCTACCGAATTGGTACGCCGATCGCGATCCCGGTCAACGACTCGGTCGCCCGAATCACCTTGAGCTTTCACCTGGCCAACCAGGTCGCCGCGATCGTCGCCGATGAAAGATTCGACGTCCTGCACTTCCATGAGCCGCTGATGCCGGCCCTCCCGATGACGATGCTGCGCATGTCGACCACGGCCAACGTCGGCACCTTTCATGCCTTCGCGCACTCCAACGTCGGCTACTACTACGGCCGCCCATTGCTGCAGCCCTACCTCGGGCGTCTCCACCGCGCGATCGCGGTAAGTGAGCCGGCGCGGGATTTCGTGAACCGTTACTTCCCGGATTTTCCGATGCGTGTGATCCCCAACGGGATCGACCTCAACGTCTATCGCCCAGGCCTGGCGCCCATCCGTCACCTGCGCGATGACAACCTCAACATCCTTTTCGTCGGGCGACTCGAGAAGCGAAAAGGTCTCGGCGACCTTCTCCGCGCATACCGCGTCATGAGCTCTCGAGTTCCGCGAGCGAGGCTGATCATCGTCGGTGACGGACCACTGCGCGGACGGGTCGAGTCGTACATCGCGCGGCACCGGCTGGCCAATGTGGTCATGGCCGGCTACGTCCCAGATTCGGTCAAGCCCCGCTACTACAACAGCGCCGACATCTTCTGCGCGCCGGCGACGGGTGCCGAGAGCTTCGGCATCGTGCTGCTCGAGGCGCTTGCGTCAGGACTCCCGGTGGTGGCGACAGAGGTGCCTGGCTACATGTCCGTCCTGGAGCCGGGGCGCGACAGCGTCACGGTCCCGCCGAAGAACTGGCGCGAGCTGGCGGCGTCGCTGGTGATCCTCGCGCGGGACCCAGAGCTGCGCGCCCGGCTTGCCGACTACGCCATGAAGAAGGCGGCTCGCTACTCATGGAAGAACGTCGCCGCCGAGGTGGTCGAGGTCTATCTGGACGCGCGCAAGGCTCTCGCCAGGGAGCCCATACCCACGCTGGAGGTGAGCAGTGTTCACCACGCGGTTTGAAGCCTGGGTGCGTAGGCAGGCCGAGGCGCTGATGGCCGCGCTGGGCCGCTCGCCCTTGACCCCCAACCAGGTCACGGTGGTCGGATTTGCCCTGACCTGCTTCGCGGCCGGCCTCGCGGCGTTCGGCGAGCTGCGTTGGGCGGGCGTCGTGCTCATCTTCGCCGGCACGTGTGACATCCTCGACGGCGCGCTCGCTCGCTCGACCAAGGCGAGCTATCCATACGGCGCGTTTCTCGACTCCACGCTCGACCGCTACTCCGAGGGCGCCGTCTACCTGGGTCTCGCGGCCTACTTCGTCACCATCAAGCCGCCTCTCCAGGAGTGGCTCATCCTGGCCACGCTAGCGGCTCTCGCGGGGTCATTCCTGGTGAGCTACGTGCGGGCTCGCGCGCAGAGCCTCGGCTTTGCCTGCAAATCCGGCCTGTTCCAGCGCCCCGAGCGGGTCGTGGCCACGGTGATCGGACTGCTTCTTGGCGGCTGGTGGCTGTACGGAATCGTCTTCCTGCTCGCGATCGTGACTAACATCACAGCCTTGCAACGCATCCGCGAGGTCTGGCTGCAGGGACGCGCGCAGCGACTCGAGCGTGAGCGCGAGAGCAAAGCCCAGGCCAAGGCAAGCCGGCCGGCTCCCAACCAAGCGCCTTGAACGTCCTCACGAAATCCGAGGCTAGGTCGTGATTTCGCAGCGGCCCCTCACCGGGGACCCGTTCGGGGCCGTCGTCGGCCACGGCCAGACGCTGGACCAGCTGCGTTCGCAGATCAAGACCGATCGCCTCGCGCACGCTTACCTGTTCGTCGGCGAGTCCGGTCTCGGCAAATCGACGACGGCTCGCGCCCTGGCATCCACCTTGCTCGCGGAAGCTCCTTTGAGGCGCCATCCCGACTACTGGGAAGACGACCGGATCAAGGCCCTGTCGATCAACGAGATCCGCCTTCTGCCCGAGAAGCCGCCGGAGTTTCACGAACTCACCTTGCAGGTCTTTCTTAACTTGAAGCCCGCAATCGGCACGCGTCGCGTTGCCCTCGTCACCAACGTCGGTCGCATCCGCGACCAGGACCAGGGGGTCTTGCTGAAGACCCTGGAGGAACCGCATCCGAACCGGGTCATCGTGCTCACGACGCCCAGCCTCAATCCTTTTGTTGTGCTGCCCACGGTCGTCTCGCGATGCCAGCGTCTGTTCTTCCACCCGGTGCCCGCACCAGAGATCGAGAAGCTGCTCACCTCACAGGGCGTCGACACCAGGCGAGCGAACCTGCTGGCCGATCTGTCAGGCGGCCGGCCCGGCTGGGCGATGCGCAGAGCGAGCGACGAGAGCGTCATCGAGCTCCATCACTTGTGGACGCGCCGCCTGGAAGAGATCTTCGGCGCGCCGGCTGACGTCCCGCTTCACCTCGCCGCGCAGCTGGACTCCGAGCAGATGGGCTGGCGGCGCAGCGAGGGCGACGAGGAAGATCCCGCGCTCTTTGCCATGGCCAGCTGGCAGATCGAGCTTCGGCGCCGCATGCTGGCGGCGCGCGGCCGCGAGCAGGGACGCTGGGCGAGGCTGTTGGAGCTTTCCTACGACACCCTGGGCTACCTCGAGCAGAACGTCAGCCCACGCCTCGCCTTCGAAACCTTCTTGCTCGAATGTCGAAAAGCGTCATAAGGCGGGCGCTCCAGGGGTATCAGGCTTACACCCCTGGCGAGCAGCCGCCGGATGGCGAGGGTTGGGTCAAGCTCAATACCAACGAGTCACCTGTTCCGCCCTCCCCCCAGGTGATCGAGGCGATCAAGGCCGCCGCGACGGACTCGCTTCGCCTGTATCCGAGCCCCACCGCGCAACCTGCGCGGGAGGCGATCGCCAAGCGCTTTCAGCTGTCTCCCACGCAGGTCACGGTCGGCAACGGCGGCGACGAGTTGATCGAGATGTGCTTTCGAGCCTTCGCCGGCGCAGGCGATCGGGTCGCCTACCCGACGCCGACCTACCCATTGCTCGAGCCGCTGTGCCGGATCCACGAGGCTGTGCCGTCGACTCATCCGACGGAAGCCTTCGCCGAGCTGCCACCCAGCCTCGGCCCTGATCCCGCGCCGCTCAAGTTCATCGTCAATCCGAACTCGCCCACCGGCGCCCTGTTCGCGGCTGAGGATGTCGAAGCGGCGGTCGCGGCGTCATCGGGAGTCGTCGTGATCGACGAGGCGTACGTTGACTTTGCGCCTCGGTCGGGACTCGGATTGCTGGCTGAGCGCGACAACGTTCTGCTTTTGCGCACGTTCTCGAAGTCGTACGGCCTGGCCGGACTGCGGATCGGCTTTGCGCTGGGCCCTCGAGACCTGATCGAGACGCTCGACTCCGTCAAGGATTCCTACAACGTCGACCGGCTCGCCATCGTCGCGGCGGTGGCGGCGATCCAGGATGAGGAGCACCACAAGGCATTGGTCGACGAGGTCATCCACAACAGGGCGGAGCTGGCGCATGCGCTACAGGACCTCCGGTTCGAGCTGGTGGCGTCCGCGGCGAACTTCATCTTCGCCCGGCCGCCCAGACCGGCGGCCGAGGTCGTGGCGCGGCTGCGCGAGCGCAAGATCCTCGTCCGCCATTACGATCGTGAGCCGATCGCGGGTTGGATCCGGATCACGATCGGCACGCGCGCCCAGCACGAAGCGCTGCTTGCAGCCTTGAAGGAGATCCTTTGACCACACCGACGCGAGATGAAGCGTGGGAGCTAGTCGCCTCGATGACGAAGTCCGACCAGCTGCGCCGCCACATGCGCAGCGTCGAGGCGGCGATGCGCGCTTACGCGCGGCGCTTTGGCGAGGACGAGGAGAGGTGGGGGGTACTCGGTCTGATCCACGACTGGGACTACGAATCCGGCCCGACTCTCGATCTGCATCCGATGCGCGGGATCCAGATGCTGCGCGACGAAGGATGGCCCGAGGACATCCTCGATGACATCGCTTCGCATGCCGACTATCTGAACGTACCGCGCGACACCAACGCGCGCAGAGCTCTTTACGCCGTCGACGAGATGTGCGGCTTTATCATCGCCTGCGCGCTGGTCAAGCCGGACAAGTCGCTCGGCTCGGTCGAGGCAAGCACGGTGCGCAAGAAGATGAAGGACAAGGCTTTTGCGCGAGGCGTGCACAGGGATGAGCTGGTCGCGGGCGCCGAGCTGCTGGGTATACCCTTCGACGAGCACGTGCAGTTCGTCCGCGATGCCCTGAAGCCGATCGCACAGGAGCTGGGACTGAATCCATGAGTGCGCGATCCCGGCCGGAGCCCCTCATCGGAGCTTCGGTGCCCATGCGGCCCATCTGCGTCGTTGCGGGCTGTGCTCCTCGTCCCCCCCGCGCAACCACGGCGCGGGGACCCCGGGAGGTGTGCGCTCGCTCCGGTGCTCGTCCGCGCCTAGCATCTGGGCCACCTGTGCCCCGAATCCCTCGACGAGGTCTCCTGCCGTGATCGCAGGCGGCCAGCCGCGGGTCCTTCTCATGCACCCGATCCTCGATCCCGGTCCGGCCATCCTGGCGGAGGCGGCCGAAGTCGTCACCTATCCACCAGACCGGCCGCTTGACGAGGCCAACATCCGGCAAGCCGCCGAGGGCTGCGTGGGTATCGTCAGCCAGCTGATGGACCCCATCCGCGACACCGTCCTCTCAACGCCCGGGCTCAAGTGCGTGAGCAACGTCGCGGTCGGCTTCGACAACATCGACGTCCCCGCGGCGACTGCGCGCAAGGTGATGGTCACCAACACACCCGGAGTGCTTGATGACGCCACGGCTGATTTCGCGTTCACATTGCTGATGGCCGCCGCTCGGCGAATCGTCGAGGCCGACAACTTCACGCGGACTGGTCGGTTCCGCGGATGGGCGATCGACATGATGCTTGGCCAGGACGTCTTCGGCGCGACCCTCGGCATCGTCGGCATCGGGCGCATCGGGCGGGGCGTTGCGCATCGTGCTAAGGGTTTCAACATGCGGGTTCTTTACTACGACCCGCAGCCGCTCCCGCGCGAAGCGGAGGAGCAGCTCGGGGCGACCCGCGTCGACCTGAATCGCCTGATCGCGGAATCGGACTTCGTCTCGATCCACGTTCCGTTGACCCAGGAGACCCTGCATCTCATCAGCACGCCGCAGTTCAATGCCATGAAGCGCAACGCGATCCTGGTCAACACCTCGCGAGGCCCGGTCGTCGACGAAGCCGCGCTGGTCGATGCGCTGAACGCGAGGAAGCTCGCCGGCGCGGGTCTGGACGTCTACGAGCGCGAACCGGCGGTCCATCCGGGCTTGCTCCAGATGCCGAACGTCGTGCTCGCGCCGCACATCGCGAGCGCGACGGTACGCACCCGCTCCGAGATGTCGGCGATGGCGGCCCGCAACATGGCGACGGCAGTCCGCGGCGGCCGCCCGCCGAACCTCGTCAACTCAGAGGTCAAGCGATAGCGCTCGCACTTCGTTACCGCCTGCTCGCGCTGGACCTGGACGGCACGATCCTCGGTCTGCACCTCGAGCTCGACCCACGCGACGTCGAGGCAGTGCATCGCCTGGTCGCGGCCGGCGTCGACCTCGACGGCACGTTGCTTCTCGACCACGGAATCGCGCACGAGGTCGCGATGGGGGTCATCCGCTTCGCGCGCGAGCGCAAGCTCCACGTGCAGGCATATCGGGACGATCAGCTGATCGTCGAGCACGATCGAGAAGAGGCCCAGATCTACGCCCGGCATGCCGGCATGCAGGTCCACGTGGTCCGGGATCTTGACGCGGCAATGGGCGAGACGACGCCGAAGCTCGTCATCGTTTCGACGCCGGAGGTGCTGGAGGGGCTGCTCCCGGCAGCTCGGTCGAGGTGGGCCGGCAAACTGAACGTCGCGACGTCGGTGCCCGAGTACCTCGAGTTCACGAGCGTGGAGAGCGACAAGGCATCGGCGCTACGTTTTCTATGTGAGCACCTTGGGATCCCCCGAGACCAGGCTGTCGCGGTGGGCGATGGTCGCAACGACACGTCGATGATCGCCTGGGCGGGCCTGGGGGTGGCGGTCGAGGGTTCGCCGCCCGAGGTCATCGCGGCCGCCGATCGCACGATTCCGGGACCCGGCCACGGTGGAATCCAGCAGCTCGCCGAAGCGTTGCTTTCGTAGATGGCAACCCTCTTGCTCGTTCACGCACACCCCGACGACGAGTCCATCTCGACCGGTGGGGCGATGATGAAGGCGAAGGCGCACGGCCACCGCGTGGTGCTCGTGACGGCGACTCGAGGTGAAGCCGGTGAGATCTACAACATGGACGAGGCGGCGTCGAGGCCGCGCCTCGGTGAGATCCGGACCCAGGAGTTGAAGGCAGCGTCAGAGGTCCTTGGTGTCGACCGGCTGGAGTTCCTCGGTTATCGCGACTCGGGCATGGTCGACACCGCCGACAACAAAGACCCCCACTCCTTTCACCAGGCAAAGCTGGAGGAGGCGGCGGGCAAGCTTGCGGTCTTTATGCGCGAGGAGCGTCCGGACGTCGTCGTCACCTACGCAGAAGACGGCGTGTACGGGCACCCGGACCACATCAAGGCCCACTACGTGACGAATGCAGCGCTCGACCTGCTGGAGAAGGAAGGCCTGGCTGTCAAGAAGCAGTACTACACCGCGATCCCGCGCTCGATGATGGAGGCGTTCATCCAGCAGATGCCCGAGGAGGCGCGAGCGGCGATGGGGGGCAACATGCGCGTCGCCGGCACGCCGGACGAGCTGGTCACGACGCGAGTCGACGTGCACGACTACGTGGAGCGAAAGCGCGAGGCGTTCCGAGCCCACTCGAGCCAGAACGACCCGAACTCATGGTTCGCGACCATGCAGGACCAGATCTACGAGATGGCGTTCGGCACCGAGTACTACCAGCTGGTGCGGGGCAAGCCGGGCTCGGAGCTCCCGGAGCCAGACCTGTTCGCCGGAATCAGCTAGGCACGCACAGCAGCTGGCTCGTCGATTCGACCCAGCCGACCAATTGCCACGACAGCTGAACCGTCCCACTGCACTTTTCTGTCGCCGTGCGGCCGCTCAACGGATAGGTCACGGTCCCCAATCCCCACGCCGGCGGTCCGAGCGAGTAGCTCTGCAGGTCAGGGTTGACGAGGCGCTGCTCTTTGAACATGCCGTCGATCACCAACGGCGGACGGCCGAGGTAGTCAAATCCGCACGTCACGACTGCAAGCGCGAGAAGGACGATGAGGAATGTCTTTTTCGCTCGCGGGGTGCTGCTTCGAGTAGCGCCTTGGCCGAGCACGCGATGCCGGTAAAAGACAGTTGTTCCAGCGGCGAGGTCACCGAGTCGCTGGCTCCCCGGCGTGACAACAACCAACAAGCCGCCCAGCAGGTAGAGGATGGGAAGAAAGTCGATCGGCTTGAGAACGTTGCGGATTATCGTGTCGCGAACAGCTAGCGGCCCTCCGCCCAGGCGGACGACTCTGAGTCGCATGAGGTATTTGCCGAGCGACGCGCCGAACATCGCCTCGGGGATCGTGAAGTAAAGGACGCCGAGCAAAGTCAACCAGGGCCACGCCACAGAGGTCGTTGTCGACGTGACACTGCCGGAGGGGGAGAAGAAGCCCGACGTGATCTCTGTCACGCCGTACACACCGTTCACCACACCGGTGATGACGCCGAAGATAAACACGTCAAGAACCAGCGCCGCCACTCGGGCGGCGCGGGCTTCCCGGGCGAATGCCGCGCGTTCGGCTGTCGTGGAACCAGCCGTGGCCACAGCCATAGCGCCCGAAATGATCTCACGTAGACTCGGATCGACATGGAAGTCGTGAAGATCACGCCGCGCGGTTACTGCCACGGTGTGGTGGACGCTTTCCGCATCGCCAAGCGCGTACGCGAGGAGACCGATGGCCCAGTGCACATGCTGGGCATGCTCGTCCACAACACCCACGCCACCGACGACCTGCAGAAGCAGGGCATCGCGCTGGTCGATCAGCCCAATCGCCTCGCGGGGCTCGAGCACATCAAGGACGGCACGGTCATATTCACGGCTCACGGCGTCTCGCCGCAGGTCAAGCAGCGCGCGGTCGAGCTCGGCCTCAAGCCAGTCGACGCGACGTGCTCCGACGTCGTCCGCACACACGAGCTCGTCGCGGATCTCGCGAACAAGGGCTACGAGGTCGTCTACATCGGCCGCAAGGGACATCCGGAGCCGGAAGGGGTGGTCGGCGAGGCGCCGGGCCACGTCTACCTCGTCCAGGAACCTGAGGACATCGACGCGCTACAGCTGACGGGCGACCGGATCGCCGTGACCTGCCAGACGACACTCTCGGTCTGGGACACCGAGGACCTCATCGGCAGGGTCAAGGCGCGCTATCCGCAGGCCGAGGTCTACAACGAGATCTGCCGCGCGACGCAGGAGCGCCAGGAGGCGGCCGTCGAAGCGGCCAAGGAGGTCGATGTCGTGATCGTCGTCGGCAGCCCGCGCTCGTCGAACTCGCTGCGGCTGGTGGAGGTGGTCAAGAAGCTTGGCCACAAGCCGGCCTATCTGGTCGACAGGCTCGAGGACCTGGACGTTGCCTGGCTCAAGGGGATGCGCAAGGTCGGCGTGACGAGCGGCGCCTCGACTCCCAGCCAGCTCACGCGCCGGGTGATCGAGTATCTAGAAGCGCTGGAAGTTCCGGCCTAGGAACTTCCGCGGAGGCGGCGGATGACGCCGCCGAGGCCGCTGCGGTTCGCCCGCCCTGGGTTGGCGGGTTGCGGCGGTGGGGTGGCGGGTGGCGCCGCCGTTTCGGGAACGTGGCTTGCCCGCGGTTCGTGCTCTTCTTCACGCGCCGCGGAGCCTGACGAGCGCCGGCGCCTTCGCCGGCGGGCCGGTCCGGAGGCGCGTTCGGGCTTGGCGCTGGCCGCCGGCGGCGCTGCCACCGCCGGAGTCTCAGGGAGCGCCGCCCCGTTGGCGCGAGACCGACGACGCCGACGCCGGGGCGTCCCCTGGACACCCGGGGTGGCCGCCGTTTCCGCCACGCGGTGCTGAGCCGCCGGCGTGCTTCGCTTCACCTTTGCCCCGACCTCGCCTTCCGCGCACAGGGCGCCGTCGACCGTGTGCACATCGACCCGCCAGACGACGACAGAAGACGTCGCGCCTCCCCTGGGAGGGCGCTTCTGGGTCAGCGTCCAGCGCGCGTAGATCGTGTCACCCGCGTGAACGGGGCGGGGGAACTTCCAGTTCAGCCATTCCCACTCCTCCACGGATGGCACCGGCATGTCGACCGAGCCAAGGCCGATGGCCACCGCCAGGACGAGGGCCGGCGGGGCGGGTCGCGGCCCGTCGCGGCCCGCTTCGATCGTCAGCGGCGAGAAGTCGCCGGCAACGCCCGCGAACAGCGCTATCTCGGCTTCGGTGACGGTGCGGCGGCGGGTCGTCCACTCGCCGCCGAGGGGAAGGTCGTCAAATGAAAGCGGCTCCAGATCGGGCCGAGTATAGCCCGCAAAGCCATTTGTAAGGCGTCCGTCGAGATGGGGCTTACAGAACCAACCCCAAGTTTCGGGCGTTAAC
>WNGJ01000528.1_pt1 | contig 68741 bp, 69 predicted proteins | sample 5400611 | NCBI WGS metagenome assembly WNGJ01 (sample SAMN13153375, study PRJNA577476) | soil metagenome | isolation source: 40 cm soil or saprolite under Garry oak tree replicate 1 | place: USA:California | collected 2016-06-15 | reverse complement strand
GGTCCCCGCCTGGTCTCGGCGAACGCGTGGCTGGAATCGGCCAATCAGGGCGCGCAGATCATCGGGCCGAGCGTGGCCGGACTGCTGGCCGCCCGCCGGGCTGCTACGCGCATCGCTGCTGATCGACGCGTTGACCTTCCTGGTATCGCTCGCCTCCCTGGCAGGCATCCGGCGCCGCTACCCGGCCGCGCCGCGTACCGGGCGGCCCGCCGCCTGGCGGGTGCTGCGCCAGGAGCTGGCCGAGGGAATCAGGTATCTGGCGGCCACCCGGCTGCTGTTCACGTTGCTGTTGTTCGTGCTGGTGCTGAACCTGTGCCTGGGCGCCGACAAGCTCATCATCTTCCTCGCCCGCAACACCCTGGCACTGCCGCCGGGGCAGGTCGGCCTCGTTGTCACCGCAGGCGGTGTCGGCGGACTGCTGGGAGCAGCGGCGACGAGCCCGCTGTGCCGGTGGTTCGGCCCCTTGCCAGTCGTCACGCTGTGCAGCGCAGCCTCGGGAATCGGCCTCGTCGTGATTAGCGCGGCCACGTCGATGCCGGTTGCCCTGGCCGGGAACCTGCTCTACACGTGGGCGATCATCGCAGCCAGTGTGACCCTGCGCTCGCTGCGGCAGGTCATCGTCCCCCGGGAATTGCTCGGCCGGGTGACAGCCTCCTGGCGACTTGGCGGCAAGGCGGTCACCCTCGCCGGAGCCCTCCTCGCCGGGGCAACGGCCGCAGCGCTGGGCAACGATTCCCGGCCCGTATTCGCCGCCGCCGGTTCCCTGACCCTGCTCACCGTCACCGTTGCGTGGTTCACCGTGCTGGGGAAGGAACGGCTACCAGCAGGCGTTCTGGCCGCTGGCAACCCAGCAGTGATGGTCACTAGAGGACAGGCGTGGAGGAACGACCATGGCAGTGGGCCAAGGCGGACGACTCTCAAGACGGCGCTTCGCGTTGCCAGCGGAGGACGAGAAGGGCGATGTCGTCTCCCGGGTGCTCGCTTCCGACTAGGGCCCTCATCACCGAGAGGCAAACGCTCTCCGGCGGCCCAGGCGACACGGTCTCGCACAGGCGGGTGATGCCGTCATCTATCGGCTTGTTCCGGCGTTCGACCAGCCCGTCTGTGAAGAAGCACAGCACTGCGCCGGGCACAAGAGTCAACGTGGTGACCCGCCGGCTGGGGGTATCGGCGACGCCGATCGGCGCATCGACGGCGATCTCGGTCAGGGCACCACGCCGACCGGGGGCCGCGACAACCGGCGGGAAATGGCCTGCCGACGATATGCGGAGCTGCCCCGAGGCCGGGTCGAGAACGGCGTAGGACACGGTAGCCATGGCATCGCCCTCGAAATACTGCATTTTCTGATCGAGCTTGCGCAAGACGTCCGCCGTGTCCGGGAACTCTAGGGCGTACGAGCGCAGGGCGCTGCGCATGCGGCCCATGACGATCGCACCGGGGAGCCCGGAACCGGCCACGTCACCGACCACCACGCCCAGTTCGCCCCAGGGCAGCGGGAACACGTCATACCAGTCACCACCGACCTGGCCGTCCCCGGGCACGTAGCGAGCGGCGATCTCCACTCCCCAGACCGCGGGCAGAGCCGAGGGCAGCAGGCTGCGCTGAAGCGCGGCCGTGGCGGCACGGTCCTCGCGGGACCTCAGCGACTGCACGGCCAGCGCCGCGCGGTCGGCGGCGAGCTGGAGCAGCGCGGCATCATCGGCCGTGAACACCTGGTTGTGTACCGTACCGACGTGCATGACGCCGATTGCCGCGCCATGAACGAGCAGCGGCACGCCCACTAGGGACTGGATTCCTTTTTCCAGCAGAATCGGGTTGAGCACATTGCTGTGATCGACGTGGTCCAGGATGACCGGCCGCCGCTCGGCGGCGATCCGGCCAGCGAAACCCTTGCCGACGGGGATCCGGACGCCCTGACTGACTTCTTCCTCCAAGCCGCTGGCTGCGGTCGCGATGAGCTGACGCCCCGAGCTGTCCAGCAGCAGCACCGCCACAGTGTCGGCATCCAGAATCTTCTTCACCCGGCCCAGCAGCGCGGTGAGGAGGCCATCGGCGTCGAGATAGGACAGCGCCGCATCCGTAACCGACCGGATGTCCCGGAGCTTGTCCTCCGCGTCTGGTAGCGGACCCTGTGGCGATACCACTAGGAAAGACTAACGCCGCCATGATCCCGGGTCGGCAGCCTAAAGGGCGGAAATCGGTCCCATTCCCAAGCTGACAGTCCCGAGGAAGGCCGCCGTCCCCGCTGCAGGCGACCTGGGGATCAGGTGCAGCACCCGAACGGGGCCTGCGCCTATAGCACGCTGTAGCAACCGGTGCTACCATACTCGTATGAGTACTCAGCCCGAGATCACCCAGCGCGACCTCAGGATGAGGTCAAGGGAGATCATGGATGCTGTCGAGCGCGGGCAGGCCTTCACGGTGACCCGTGATGGTCACAGGATCGGTGAACTCGTGCCGTTGCGCCAGCGTCGCCGTTTCGTCTCCCGAGCCGAGTTCGCTGCGATGTCGCGCAGCGCCCCGGTGATCGACGCGGAAGCGTTCCGGGTGGATCAGGATGCGGCGGCCGATCAGGCCCCAAATGCTTATGACCGCTGAATCGGTGCGGCGTGGCCTGCTGGACACCAATATCATGATCCTCCGAAGCCGGATCGCTCCCGATGAGCTTCCCGATGAAATGGCCATCAGCGCCGTTACCCTGGCCGAGCTCTCCGCTGGACCACATGAAGTGCGGCCCGATACTGACCAGGATTTCTACTTCGAGGCGGCTGAGCGGGCCCGCAGACTGGACGTGCTGCAGCGAGCTGAGCACGAGTTCGATCCGATCCCATTCGACGCGGAGGCCGCTCGCGCGTACGGAAGGGTGACGGCAGCCGTGATCGCGGCAGGCAGGAAGCCCCGCCGCAGGGCAGTCGATCTGATGATCGCTGCCACGGCGATCGCGGCTGAGCTGCCGTTGTACACGACGAATCCCGATGATTTCGCGGGCCTCGGTCCTCTTGTGACAGTGGTCCAGGTAACCAGGCCCGAAGTGCCGAATGAGCGCCAAGCTGCCCGATAAGGGAGCCGTGGGCACTTGAACCGTCAAGGCGGCACCGCTACGCGGCACCGCCGGCCCGGCAGGGCGCACGGCCGTCTTTCCGGATGCCCCGGCAGCGAATGTCCATCGCGTGGGCACCTATGCGGCGTCGTCGCCCGGTGGGATGCCGTGCTCGCGCATAATGGCCCGCAGCCTTGCCAGCTCGGCGTTCACCCGGCCCAATTCCCTGGCTAGCGACAGGCGGCCAGCAGCGGGCTCCGCCCCCTCCTTCTCCCGGGCCGCCCGGGCGGCGAGCAGCTGCTTCTCCTGGTCGCGCGTCCCGGTGGCGGCCTTGAAGTCCTGCCGGTCGATCGCGGCTTCCTTCTCCCGGCGCACCTTCGCGATCTCCTGGTCGAGGTCGTCCAGGTCGGGTCGCATGCCCACCCAGCGCTCGATCGCGGCCAGACGACGGTCCATAGCGTCGATCCGCCCGAGAGCCTGATCTCCGTGTAGCAGCTGGATCACCTGCTGGCGCACCCGGTCCTGGTCGGCGCCCAGCGTCACCAGCACCTGCGCGGCCACGCCATCGTCCACCCGGATGAGGCCTAGCAGGAGGTGCCCGGTGCCCATAAAGTCGTGGCCAAGAGCGTCGGATTCCTGCGCCGCCAGCTCCAGCGCTCTTTTCGCCCGCGCGGTGAAGGGAATGTGCCCGGACGGCGCCTGCTGGCCCCGGCCGACGATCTCCTCCACCTGCTGCCGGACCGTCTCCAGGCGGATCCCCAGCGAGTCCAGCGCCTCGGCCGCCACGCCGTCGTCCTCATGGAGCAGGCCCAGCAGGAGGTGTTCGGTGCCGATGTAGCTGTGGGTCAGCATCCTGGCTTCTTCTTGCGCCAGCGCAACAACCCGGTGTGCCTGGTCGGTAAACCGCTGGAACATGTTCCGCGCCGCCCTTCTCACCCTCATCCGGCGATGCCCGCTGCCACCTACGATAGGTGGCGTCTGCAACGCTCGGCGGAGCTGCGTGCGGTGGGAAAGTCCAGTCGCGCCCGCCGAGACACCGTTCAATATCGTGTCCGAGGCGCGCCGATAGGACGTTTGGTTCCTGGGCCCGTTCAGGCCGAACCGGTCTGGCCGCAGCCCACACGAGCACATGGAGAGGTAAGCGATGATTCGGCAGGCAGTCTCGACTGACAACGCGCCGCCCGCGATCGGGCCCTACAGCCAGGCAATCATGGCCAACGGGTTCGTATTCTGCTCGGGCACGGCAGGCATCGACCCAGCCACCGGCGTCGCGCCGGACGGTATCGAGGAACAAACCGAGCAGGCGCTGCGCAACCTTGACGCGATCCTCACCGCCGCTGGCGCGTCGATGGCGACCCTGGTCAAGACCACCATCTTCTATGCAAACGTCGACGACTTCGCATCCATCAATGCGATCTACGCACGTTACATGCCTGACCCGCCGCCGGCCCGCTCGGCACCGGCCAACGTTAACCTGCCGCGTAACCTGCTCATCTCCATCGACGCGATCGCTGTCCTCCCGGCCGGCTGACTGCACCTGCCGAGGGACAGTTCCGCGGGCACGTCGCGAAGACCAGTGCGGCAGCCGCCAGCCCCCCCAATGACGGCTGCCGCACTAGCCCCCCCAAACCGGCCGAAGACGGCTGGCTCTCAGTCCGAACCGTGCCGACCGGAGCATTTCATCGAGAGCGCGGTGCTTCCGGCTCTGACCTCGGCGGGCGGGGCGGAAGCTCGAGATGCACGTGATAGGCGGCTAGCGCGGGATCTCGCGTGCGCGGCCCGCGAAGCCATTGAGGCCGTGGGAGAACCTCGGAGTAGTCAGAGGGCGGTACCGAGACGGTGACCGGACGGGCAGCCGGTCCGGTACCGGTCACGAGGTCAGGGCCGCTAGGACTGCTCACTCAGCTCACTTCCCCGGGCGGGTAGTTCCTGCCGCCGCCGGGGTCTGGAGCAGCAATGCAGCTTATCGCCAGACATTAGCACGCGGACTCGGCCGGGCAAATGCCCAGCCGAGTTAGATAGTGCCTGATCGCCGACGTTGAGGGCGTTTTTCCTACCCTCAGCTTCCGGCCGACACGGCTTGGGCGGCCTCCTTGATCAGCTGCGCCACCTCTCCGGGGTGGGACACCATGGCCACATGGCTCGCGGCGACCTCGACAGTGGTCGCGCCCATGCGTCCAGCGAACAGGCGCTCGGCGTCAGGCGGGATGGCCTGGTCCTCGCCGGCGACCATGAACCAGGAGCCCGGAGCCTCAGCGCGGGGACGCAGACCAAACACTACGTCTGGCGGGGACCACCTCCGCGTTACGCTTTTAGTGCATTGTCCAGGCTGGGGAGTGCCGATGGCGATAGGCCCATGGGACCCGATGGCGGCGGCTGCGGCCAGCCGCGGCCGCCTGCTCGCGTCCCGACGCCGAACGCGAGCAGGTAATCGACGCCCTCAAGACCGCGTTCGCGCAGGGCCTGCTCACCAGGGACGAACTCGACACGCAGGCGGGCCAGGCGCTCGCGTCGCGGACCTTTGCGGAGCTGACCGCGGTCACCGCCGGGCTGGCCGGGAGGCGTCCGCCGCCAGCCCCCTTCCGGGCGCACCGGAAACGGATCAGCAAGAGGGTGGTCACCCGGGGCGCGTGCCTGATCGTCCTGCCATCCGCCCTGGCCGCCGCGTTCCTCACCTTCTACGGCGGGTTCATCATCTTGTTCCTGGTCGCCTGTACCGGGGCGGTCGTGTCGGCCGCGCCGCAGCGCCCGCAACGGCCGGGGGCCCTCCCGTCAGCCGGACGACGGTGACATCAGCCCCGCGGCTAAGTCCGAACGGATCCGGCAGAACCCTCCCTTAGCCGCCACCCCCGGCCCTCTGGCATTATCGATTCGTGACCAGCACCGACCTCGAGCGCCTCGCGCGAACCGCCTACGAAGCCCACCGGGGGGCCCAGTCCGGGTCTCTCCCGTCCTGGGAAGATGCCCCCGAGCAGGAGCAGAGGGCCTGGAGAGCCGCGGTATCCGCGGTCACAGGCAAGGGCGACGCCACCCTCGCGGACGCCGGTCCCGTCCAGTCGATCGTCCTGGCGGCCGGCGATGAGACCCGCGTCTTCCACACCGAATTCACCGCGGGCCGGCAGGGCTCGCTGGTCGTCAACGACGAGCACGCCTCCAGCCATCACGCCCTCTTCCAGGCCGCTCACGGCTTCTGGTACGTCCAGGACCTCGGCTCGACCAACGGCACGTTTCTCAACGGGCGCCGCATCTTCGCGGCGCAGCGGCTGAAGAAGGGCGACAAGGTCAGGATCGGCCGCACCACCGTCGTCGTGGTGTCGGCATAAAAAATAGGGTCCGCGTTGATAAGGCTGCAGGGTTGCCTTATCGACGCGGACCCTTCCATGTCATCCGCGCGACCGCGGCAGGGAGGCGGTCGGCGCTATGAGCAAGGAACTCTGATAGAAATCATGCCCAATGACTTACTAGGACCCACCCCTGAAGAAGTTCAGTTGTGGTTAAGATTTCCGGCGCCCCAGTCCACGCGCCGGCTCAGCCCCACGCGCCGGCTGGCTGCCTGGTGCTGACGTTGAGCCTGTTGAAGAAGTTGGTCGTGGCGATCATGAGGATGAGCGCCGCGAGCCCGCGCTCGTCGTAGTGGCGGGCGGCCTGGCCCCAGATCTCGTCGGGTACCGGGTCGGCCCGGTCGCTGAGCCGGGTGACGGCCTCGGCGAGCGCCAGCGCGGCCCGTTCGGCCTCGGTGAAATAGGGTGCCTCCCGCCAGGCGGCCACGGCGAAGATCCGCTCGTCGGTCTCGCCCGCCTTCCTGGCCGTGCGCCAGCCGGAATCCGCGCAGGCGCTGCACCCGTTGAGCTGGCTGGCGCGCAGGTGGACGAGCTTGAGCGTGGCCTGCGGCACGCCGCCCTGGGCGGTGGCCGCGCACAGGGCCTGGATGGGCTTCATGGCCTCGGGAATGATCACCGCCGGGTTCTTCATCCGGGCGGTCAGGGCTTCCATGCTGATGTCCTCCTCGGTCACGCCAGCGCCGTATGGCCGGCCTAGTGCAATGACCCCTCGCGACGGAGGAATGTGACCACACCCTAGACAACCGGACACCGAAGCGCCCCAACCAACACCCACCCCGCCCGCCCCCAAAGCTTTTTTCGTTATTGAGTGTCATCACTCCCCCTGTAGCGGGGGTAACGACACGCAATAATTTCGTACGCGGGGTGCGTCAACACAGGGGTAACGCGTGTCACACGCGGCGCTCCTCTTCCGGCAGCTCGGCCCGGTCGGCGCCGGCGTCCGCTGAGCCGGGTTCCCGCCACGCGGGCACGGCGAGGGTGACGCGTAGCCCGCCCGGCCAGCGGGGTGCGGCGGTGACGGTGCCGTCGTGGGCGGCGGCGATCTCGGTGACGATGGCCAGCCCGAGTCCGGAGCCGGGGCGGTTCGCGGGGGTTCCGGCCCGGTAGAAGCGGTCGAATATGCGCGGGAGCCGGTCGGCGGGCACGCCGGGACCGTTGTCGCTGACCTCGACGACGACGCGCCCCCCGTCATTCATGGCGCCGGCGCCGGAACCGGAACCGGAGCCGGAGCCGGAGCCGGAGGCGGTGATGACGGCGGTCGTCCCCGCCGGGGTGTGCGTCTGCACGTTGGCCAGCAGGTTGTCGACGGCCCGGCCCAGCAGTTCCTCGTCGCCGACGGCGACCAGCCCGGGCGCGATCCGGGCCTGCCAGGTCCGGCCCGGATCGGCGATCCTGGTCCGCTCGACGCAGCCGGCCACCAGCGCGCTGACATCGACCGGGTCGCGCTGCCGCGCCGGGTGCTGGTCGAGGCGGGCCAGCCGGAGCATGTCGTCGACCAGCCGGCCCATCCGCTGGGCTTCCAGCATGATCCGGCGCATCGCCTCATCGACCTGCGAGTGCTCGGTGAGCGCGCCCTGCTGGTAGAGCTCGGCGTTGGCGCGCAGCGAGGCCAGCGGGGTGCGCAGCTCGTGGCTGGCTTCGGCCAGGAAGCGGCGCATCAGGTCCTGGCTGGCCTCGCGCTCGGCGACCGACGCCTCGATCCGGCCCAGCATCCCGTTCAGCGCCGCCCCGAGACGGCCCACCTCGCTGCCCGCGCCGGCCTCCTCGACCCGGTCGGTGAGGTCGCCCGCAGTGATCCGGTCGGCCTGGCTGGCCATCGCCTCGATCGGGCGCATGCCCTGGCGCATGACCAGGCCGACGCCGAGGAAGATGAGCACGGCCGCGGCCGCCGAGCCGGCCGCGACGATGAGCCTGAGCCGGCCGACGGTGGCGTCGACGTTCTTGAGGTTGGTGCCGGCCACCAGGGTGCCCGAGAAGGCCGGGACGGCGATAGACCATAGGCGGTACTGGGGAATCCCGGCGAAGGTGGTCACCACCTTGGGGTAGGCCTTCGCCGGGCGGCCCGGGCCGGCCAGGGCGGCCCGGGCGGCCCAGACGGTCCGGGAAGCCGGGGCAGCGCCGACCTTGGCCGCGGCCACGGCGGAAAGGACCGGCGGCTTGACGCCGGGTCCGCCCTGCAGGTTCACCACCGCCCCGCTGGCGGGCACGAACGCGATGTAGTACTCACCGAAGACCGGCAGGTCCGCCGCGTCCCCCTGCTTCCGGTAGTCCGGGAGCAGTTCGGGCAGCTTCGGGCGGGTCGAGCTGAGCGCCGACTTCAGCGTCCCGTCCGTCTGGGTGAGCAGGTAGGTCCGTAGCGCGGTGACCGCGGCGACGTCGAAGACGGCGAGCGCGCCGAGCGTGATCACCAGGACGCCGATCAGCACCTGGGTGCGGAGCTTGCCGGGACGCCCAGCCCTAGTAAACACTGCCCTGGTAAACAGCGCTTTAGTGATCATCGGTGTCTCCGGAGCGCGGCAGCCGGAGGCTGTAGCCGACGGCGCGCTGGGTGTGGATCACGTCCGGCCCGTACCTGGCCAGCTTGCGCCGCAGGTACGCGACGTAGGTGGACACCACGGTGGTGGTCCCGCGGAAGTCGTAGTCCCACACGTGGTCGAGCAGCTGCGCCCGGGTCAGCACCCGCCCCGGGTTGAGCATCAGGTACCGCAGCAGCCGGAACTCGGTCGGCGACAGATCGATGAGATGACCGGCCCGGCGGACCTCGTAGGTCTCCTGGTCGAGCTCGACGTCCGCGAACGCGAGCACCGGCCCGGCCGCCACCGGGCGGGTCCGGCGCAGCACGGTCCGCACCCGGGCCGCCAGCTCCTCCAGCCCGAACGGCTTGGTCATGTAGTCGTCGCCGCCCAGGGTCAGCCCGGTCACCTTGTCCGCCTCGGTGTCCCGCGCGGTCAGGAAGATCACCGGGACCTGGCAGCCGTCCCGGCGCAGCCGCCGCACGACGTCGAAGCCGTCGCTGTCCGGCAGCATCACGTCGAGGACGACCAGGTCGAACGGGCGGTCGCGGGCCAGCCGCAGCGCGTCCGCGCCGGTGTCCGCGGTGGTCACCTCGAAGCCGAGGAACCGGAGCGAGGCGGCGACCGCGTCGCGCAGGAACGGCTCGTCGTCGACCACGAGCAGGCCGCCGTGATCAGGGGGCGCCTTCGCCGCCGGGCCGAACGTGTGCAGCGCCATTGCCGGTCTCCTTTGCCTCGCGGTCATCCGACCATGTCACCGCCAACAACGTGTCTGAATGGCGTGTGAGTTTCGTGTGACACGAAACTCGCACGCAATCCGCGCGGCGCTCAGACACCCGCCGAATACGTTGCGCTGCGTGGCCACGCCAGGCCACGCCCGGCAGACAACAACACGGAGGATCGCCATGAAGCGCATCGCGGCGCTGGCCGCTTTGATGATCACCATGCTCGCCGTCCCGGCGACGGCCATGGCCAGCACGGGAGCTGATCACGGGGGACCCGGCTACGGCACGCCCCGGCTGGTCCAGGTCGCGTGCCCGTTCCCGTCGCGGCTCCGCAAGGGGCACTTCAACGTCAAGGTCTACGCCCGGGCCTACCTCAAGGCGCGGCTCAAGGCGCACTGGCACGGCAAGCCCATCCGTATCATCTGCCCTTACATCCCGGCCAAGCCGCTGCCGAAGGGCTGCAAGCCGGAGATCCTCAGGTTCGACATGGCGGCCGGCGGCAGCACGCTCACCGAGGTCTCCGGGCCGACCCTGGCGCCCACCCAGGAGTTCATCTACCACGGCAGCACCTACACCATCATGAGCATCAACCCGGGCGCCGACAGCTTCACCGTCTTCGTCAACGGCTTCCTGCTCGTGAACAAGGGCGCCGCGATCACCGACGGCATCGGCTTCATGGGCTGCGCCCGCTGAGGCTGGGCCCGCTGAGGCTGGGCCCGCTGAGGCTGGGCCCGCTGAGGCTGGGCCCGCTGAGGCTGGGCCCGCTGAGGCTGGGCCCGCTGAGGCTGGGGGAGTAACGGGGGCACGCGCCAGGTCCGTTCGGGATTAAGAACCATGCCGAACGGACCTGGTGTCTGTCTCCGCCACCGCGAGGGCGGCGGCTCGGTAACTGCTGTGTTACGGTAGCCTGGTCGTTACCAACGAGACTGGGGGAGGGCCGCGGGAATGATCCAGGCGCGCGGCGTCGGCGACCCGTTCGAGGCGCTCGGCGACCCGAACCGGCGCGACATCCTGCGCCTGCTCAGCGAGGGCGACAAGCCGGTCAGGGACATCGCCGCGGCGCTGCCCATCAGCCGTCCCGCCGTCTCCAGGCACCTGCGGCTGCTCAAGGAGGCGGGCCTGGTCGCGGAGCAGGCGCAGGGCACCAGCCGGATCTACCACCTGCGGGACGAAGGGCTGCAGGCGGTCCAGGCGTACCTGGAGCGGGTCTGGGGAGACGCCGCCCGGCGGTTCCGGCTGCTCGCCGAGAACACCGATCGCGGGCCGACGCAATGACCGCCCCGCTGCGGATGTCGTTCGACGTGGCCTGCTCCGCCGACCACGCGTTCACCGTCTGGACCTCGGGCCTCGGCGCCTGGTGGCCGCCCGATCACACGGTGACCGGGCGCGCCGAGGCCGTCGTCCTGCAGGGCGGCGTGGGCGGCCGGATCTACGAGCGGACCGCCGACGGCGCCGAGCACGAGTGGGGCGAGGTGACCGTATGGCAGCCGCCGGCCCGGCTGGCCTACCTGTGGTACCTCGGGCGGGACCGCGCCGACGCCACCGAGGTGGAGATCCGCTTCCTGGCCCAGGGGGCCGGCGCCACCCGGGTCGAGATCGAGCACCGCGGCTGGGAGCGGCTCGGGGCGGCCGGCCGGACGTGGCGCGACCGCAACCAGGCCGGCTGGCAGTCGCTGCTGCCGCACTTCACAGCCGTGATCGAAAAGGGCGCAATCAACGAAAGGGGACCGCTGATGGCCGCTGGCACGAAGGAAGACCCGTGGGAGCTGAAGACTCCGCCGGGTACCTCCAGCTACACCATGTACACCGACAAGCAGGCCGACCCGCCCGTGCTGGTCTGCCAGGTCGGTTCCACCACGCTGAAGTACCGGCTGCAGGCCATCGAGGACCTGCACGGCTGGCTGGCCGCTCGCGGCGACTGGGTCCCGCTCGGCGCGGCCGATGAGAAGAAGGCCGCCGCCGAGGGCACGGTGGAAGCGTGGGGGCGGTCCGCGGACAACCCCGTCGGGGGCTGGTACGGCCTGCGCAGCGGCTACCGCGGGCGGTTCGGGATGTACCTGCCGCCGCTGCTGGAGGAACTCGGCCTCGCCGAGGTCACCCACGATGCCCGCAACAACCGGATGCGGGCGATCTAGGCCGGCTCGTCCTCGGTGACGTGGCCCAGCCGGACCAGGTCGAGTACCCCGCGGGCGGCGCTGCCCGGCGCGGTGACCAGGGTCAGGTCCTGCCCGTGGGCCGCCAGCTGCGCGCTGACCGCATACAGCGCGCGGACCCCCGCGCTGGCCAGCTGGGTGACGCCGGTGAGGTCGGCGACGAGCGGGACCGTGCCGCCGCGGCTGACGGACAGCAGCCGCCGGGCCAGCTGATCGGCGGTGGTGATGTCGACCGGGCCGCCGACCAGCGCCCGCGCCGTGGCGCCCGCCGCGATGGAGGTATCCACGGTGAACGGCGCCCCGGCCGGATGAACGGCGGGCGCGCTTAGGGAGGAGCCCGAGGCCAGGACGGCGGGGCGGCGCAGCCGGTGCCGCAGCGTCACGGTCGTCCCCCGGCCGCCCGCGCCGCCGGCGGCCGGCGGAGGGTGGCTGACCAGCAGCGTGTCGATGACCTGCCCGGCGACCATCAGGCCGTGGCCGCGATCGGCGTCGGCCGGGTCGGGCTGCCGCCAGGTGCCGTGGTCGGTGACGACGCACTCGACGCTGCCGTCGTCGCCCAGGCACGCGTCGAACTCTATGAGCCCCGGCTTGTCGCGCGGGTAAGCGTGCTCGATGGCGTTGGTGAACACCTCCACCATGGCCAGGTGCAGAGCCTCCCAGTCGTCGGCGGCGGCGTCGAGCCGGCCCAGCCAGCCGGCGAAGGCATCCCGCGCCGTGGTGAGGCTGGGCCGCTCGCCCGGCAGCTCCAGGTGCAGGGCCGGGACCGGATCGGCGAGCCGCTGCGCGGCCAGCGCGGTGATGTCGTCGGCGTGGCCGGCGCGCGTCAGCAGCTCCACGGTCAGCTGGCATACCCGTTCCGCCGCGGCCGGGGCTTCGCCGAGCGCCAGCGCCCGGCTGGCGGCCGCCGCGAGTTCGGCCATGCCCTCGGCGACGGTCCGGTCCGGCCGTTCGATGAGGCCGTCGCTGTACAGCAGGACCAGCTCACCCGGGGCGAGCGCGCTGACCGCGAGGATGGGGGCCGAGCCGGTGCCCAGCGGCCCCGTCCCGGTGCCCTCGAGGTACCTGGCCTCTCCGTCGGTGCCGATGACCAGCGGCGGGGGATGCCCGCAGGTGGCGTAGCGCAGCGTTCCGCCGGCCGGGTCGAGCACCGCCAGGGCGAGCGTGGCGGCCCGCAGGGCCGGCGTCCGGGCGGCGAAGGCGTCGGCCCGCTGCAGGACACGCCCGAGGTCATCATCCGCGGCGAGCAGCTCGGCCAGCACGGCGCGCAGCTGCCCCATCGCCGCCGAGGCGGCGACCCCGTGCCCCACCACGTCACCGACGACGAGCGCGACGCCGCCGCTGGCCAGCGAGATCGCGTCGAACCAGTCGCCGCCGGCCGACTGCTCGTGCCCGGCGACCAGGTACCTGGCCGCGATCCTGGCCCGCGGCAGCACCGGCAGCGCGGTGGGCAGCAACGCTTCCTGCAGTTCGGCCACGATCTCGCGGGCGGCCGGATTCCCGCCCTCCGCGTCATTCCCGCCCTCCGCGTCATTCCCGCCCCCCGCGTCATTCCCGCCCCCCGCGTCATTCCCTCCTCCCGCGCCGGCATTCCCGCCCCCTGCGCCGGCGGCGATGATCAGCAGGCCGTTGACGGCCCCGTCGGCGGCCCGCCGCGGCATCACGGTGAAGTCCGGCCCCGTCTCCGGCTCGCCGGTCGCGTACACCCGGTCGAGCAGGGCGGCCTGCCGCTGCCCGGCGAGCTCGGGGAAGGCGTCCCGGTACGCCACGCCGATGACGTCGGACCGGCCGGCGAACGCCCGGTACGCCGCGTTCATCGCGGCGAGGCGGTGATCCGGGCCGTCCAGGACCATCAGGACCATCGGCAGCTGCTCGAAGGCGTCCCGTATCAGGTCGGCGTCCCCCACCAGCCTCCCGAGCGTGTCGTCATCGTGCGCAGTACCGGGCACCACCGCCTCCTAGGTACTCCCCCGCCGGTTGAACTTACCCTGGTGGGCCGCGTCAAACGGGTCCCGCGAGCCGTAGTTCCCGCACAGTGCTCACAGCTGGGTTATGAACGCCTCTCCCGGGCAGGGGGTGCGGGTTCGAAAGTCCACGAGGGGAAGGAATCACGATGAGCAGCACCGATAAAGCCAAGAACAAGGCTCAAGAGGTCAAGGGCAAGGCCAAGGAGACGGCCGGCCAGGCCGTCGGCAACGAGCGGCTCGAGGCCGAGGGCGTGGCCGACCAGACCGCGGGCAACGTGAAGCAGGCCGGCGAGAAGGTCAAGGACGCAGGCAAGAGCCTGAAGCCGTGACCAGCGGGCTCTTATCCGGTCCGGCGGGATTCCGGCGGAGAATTCCGGACTGGTTTCGCTGGTGTGGATCGCCGATTACGGGGTACTCGGATCCCGGCCTGGGCGGCCGTACAGAAAGAAGGAATCAGCTCATGGGTATCATCTTGCTCGTTCTCCTGCTCGCCCTCATTCTGGGCGGGCTCGGCTTCGCGATTCACGTCCTGTGGTGGATCGCCCTAGTCGTCCTGGTGATCTGGCTGATCGGGTTCGCCGTGCGGATGGGCGAAGGCGGATCCCGGGGTCGCTGGTACCGCTGGTTACCGGGCCGTCGCCGCTAGCCGGCGGTGGCTTCCGGCTCGCCTGACTCCCTGGCGTCGTGGCCGCTCGCGGCCTCGGCGCCAGGCTCGGGCCGGGCGGCGGCGACGGCCTCGCCGACGCTGTCGTACATCGGCAGCCGGTCGGCGAGGCCGGTGATCCACAGCGCCTTGATGTACCGGTAGCGCGCGCCGGCCAGGAGGAACAGGCCGCCCGCCGCCACCTGCCGGCGCCAGTGCCTGACGATGACGGCCAGGGCCGTCGTATCCATGAAATCCACGGCGGACAGGTCGAGGATCACCCGGTCGCTGCGGCTGCTGGCCTCGGACAGGTAGTCGTCGAACCGCTGGCTCGACACCACGTCGAGTTCGCCTTGGACGCTCACCACCACGCTGGCGCCGTGCGGCTCCATCGAGAAGCGGAGTTCGGCCACCTGCGCTCCCACGGGTCAGCTCGGACGGGCGGTCATCACCGAGAATCGTATTCCCCCGATGGGGAGAGCAACAGATAGAGGAATGCGCACCATGGACGTTGACACCAGCCAAGGCCGGATGGCCGCCTACCTGCGCGACCACCAGGACAAAGTCGTCGGCCGCTGGAGCGAGCTCATGGTGGCGGGCCTGCGCGGCCGCAGCTCAGCCACCGAGGTGCGGCGCGAGCTCGACGACCTGTACTCGCTCGTGGTCCGGGCGATGTCCGGCGCGGACGAGCAGGCGGCCGGCGAGCTCAGGGCGGCCCTGGGCGAGCTGTCCTGGTCCCGCGCGCGGAACGGGTTCACGCCCAGCGAGACGGCGCTCGGGCTATTCGCGCTCAAGGACGCGGTCTACGAGCTGGTGGCCGACACCGCCGAGCTGGTGCCGGATTACCTCGCCTTCTCCCGCACGATGGACGACCTCGGCCTGCACACCTTCGAGACCTACGTGGCGGCCCGGGAGCAGATCATCGCCGACCAGTCCCAGGCGATGCTCGAGCTGTCCACGCCGGTGATCCGGCTGTGGGACGGCATCATCGCGGTGCCGCTGGTCGGCACGCTTGACTCGGCGCGCACCCAGCTGGTCATGGAGAAGCTGCTCGACACCCTGGTCGCGACCGGCGCGGACCACGCGGTGCTCGACATCACCGGGGTGGCGACGGTAGACACCGAAGTGGCCCAGCACCTGCTCAAGACGGTGAACGCCGTGCGCCTGCTCGGGGCCGAGTGCATCATCAGCGGCATCCGGCCGCAGGTCGCGCAGACGATCGTGTCGCTCGGCATCGAGTTCGGCGACATCGCCACCAAGGCGACGCTCGCCGACGCGCTGGCGCATGCGCTGAAGCGCACCGGGCAGACCGTCGGGAAGATAGGCCCCGCCTGATGGAGCGCGTGCCGATCCTCAAGATCTCCTCGACGCTCTTCGTCTCCATCCAGATCGACCTGCAGGACGAGAGCGTCATGCGGCTCCAGGAAGACCTGGCGGACGAGCTGGTCGCGACCGGCGCGCGCGGCGTGATCATCGACATCACCGCGATGGAGATCGTCGACTCCTTCATCGGCCGGATGCTGGCCATGATCGGGTCCATATCGCGGTTGTTCGATGCCGAGACGGTCCTGGTCGGCATGCGCCCGGCCGTGGCGATCACGCTCACCGAGCTCGGGCTGTCGCTGCGCGGCGTGCGTACCGCCATGAACGCGGAGAAGGGCTTCGAGCTGCTGAACGGAAGCGCTTGATGAATGAGCTGCCGATCCGGTCCGGAGACGACGTGGTCCGCGTTCGGCAGCAGGTGCGGGTGGTAGCGGCCAAGAGCGGCCTGTCCCTGGTGGATCAGACCAAGCTGGTGACGGCCGCCAGCGAGCTCGCCCGCAACGCCCTGGTGCACGGCGGCGGCGGCATGGCCCGCGTCGAGGTCGTCACGTCGGGCCACGGCAAGAGCGGCGTCAGGATCGGCTTCACCGACGACGGCCCGGGGATCGCCGACGTCGACCTGGCCCTGACCGACGGCTGGACCTCAGGCGACGGACTGGGGCTGGGTCTGTCGGGCGCCCGGCGGCTGGTCGATGAGTTCGAGCTGACCTCCAAGGCGGGCAGCGGCACCAGCGTCGTGGTGGTCAAGTGGTCTCGCTGAACTGGCCGCTGAAGGCCCCGCCGCTGAGGGCCCCGCCGCCGCAGGACATGCGGTGGCTCCGGGTCGAGGACGCCAGCGCCGTGGCTGCCTCGAGGAACGCCGTCCTGGACATGGCGGACCGGCTGCAGTTCCCGGCCGCCCGCGCCGGCCAGCTCGCGCTCGCGGTGACCGAAGCCGCCTCCAACCTGCACAAGCATGCCCGTGAGGGATCCCTGTTGCTGTGCGTCAACCGGGACACGCAGGCCCCGGGGATCGAGCTTGTCACGGTCGACGCCGGACCGGGCCTGCCGGACGTGAGCGCGGCCCTGCGAGACGGCCACTCCACGGCGGGAACGCTGGGCATCGGCCTGGGCGCGATCCGGCGGCTGGCCGACTTCAGCGACCTGTACTCGGTGCCGGGCCGCGGGACGGCCCTGGCCGCGCGGTTCCGTCCGGAGCGCCCGCCGGCGGGCGACCGATCGCCCACCCGCTGGGCCGGCCTGATCAGGCCCATCACCGGCGAGACCGAATGCGGTGACGTCTACGCGGCGATCCAGTCGGGCGAGGTCGTCACCGCCGTCCTGTGCGACGGACTCGGCCACGGCCCGCTGGCCGCGGCGGCGGGCGCCGCCGGGGTGACCGCCGTCCTCGACGAGCCCGTGGGCGAGCCGGCCGCGCTGCTCGAGCGGGTTCACCGGCGGATGAGCGGTACCCGCGGCGGAGCCGTGGGCATCGTGCAGCTCACCGGCCAGGTCGCTCGGTTTGCCGGGCTGGGCAACGTGGCGGCGTCGATCCTGTCCGATGGCAGCCGCAAGAGCATGCTCTCCATCCCCGGCATCGCCGGCCACCAGGCGCGCACCATCCGTCAGTTCGAGTACCAGGCGCCGCCGGGCGCGGCGGTCATCCTGCACTCCGACGGCATCAGCAGCCGCTGGGAGGCCGCCGCCCTGCCCGGCCTCGAGGCCAGGGACCCGCTGCTCATCGCGGCCATGCTCCTGGCCGAGGCGGGAATTCACCGCGATGACGCCGGCGTCCTCGTGCTGAAGCCATGACCAGCCAGCTCGCCCGCCTGGACGTCAGGGACCTGGCCGGCGTCTTCGCGGCGCGCCAGCTCGGCCGCGGGCTGGCCGCCAGCCTGACCCTGGAGCGGCAGGATCAGGTCCGGGTGGCCACGGCGCTCAGCGAGATAAGCCGCAGCGTCGTCACGGCCGGCCGGACCGCGGTCATCACGTTCGGCATCGACGACGCCGAGCTGCTGCTGACCGTGACGCTGGACGGCGAGCCCCCGGCCGACGGAATCGCCGCGGCGGGCCGGCTCATGGACCGGGTCAGCACCGACGGCCACGTCGTGCGGATGACCAAACGGCGCCCGCCCGGCGTGCAGCCGGACATGCAGCTGGTCAGCGAGCAGCTGGCGGCGGTGCAGTCGCAGTCCGCCCTGGACGAGCTGCGGCGGCAGAATCAGGACCTGATCGCCGCGCTCGAAGACCTCAAGCAGCAAAAAGGCCAGCTGGTCCGGCTCAACGCCGAACTGCAGGAGACCAACCGCGGGGTCATGGCCCTGTACGGCGAGCTCTCGGACGAGCTCGAGCAGACCAACCGCGGCGTGGTGGCCCTGTACGCGGAGCTGGACGAGACGTCGCAGCGGCTGCGCGCGGCCTCGGAATCCAAGGACAGGTTCTGGGCCAACATCAGCCACGAGCTGCGGACCCCGCTGAACTCCATCATCGGGCTGACCCGTCTGCTGGCCGAACCCGCCGCCGACGGCGGCCTCGACCCTGAGCGGCTGTACCAGGTCGAGCTCATCAGGAACTCGGGCAGCACCCTGCTGGCCCTGGTCAACGACCTGCTCGACGTGGCCAAGGCCGAGTCGGGACAGCTGCACGTCGACCCGGCGTACGTGGACCTGCCCGCGCTGTTCGGTCGGCTCCGCGGGCTGGCGCGCCCCATGGCCGAGGGCAAGCCGGTGGAGGTGATCGTCAGCGCCGACGGCAACCCAGATACCCCCGGCACGATCTTGACGGACGAGGTTGCCCTGACCAGCATCCTGCGTAACCTGCTGTCTAATGGAATCAAGTACACCGATCGCGGCGAGGTACGGCTGAGCGCACGGGTAACCGGCCCGAGGCTGGAGATCAGCGTGGCCGACTCCGGCATAGGCATACCGGCCGGCCTGTCGGACCACGTCTTCGAGGAGTTCTACCAGGTGCCCGGCGTCCGGCGGGGCGGCACCGGACTCGGCCTGCCGTACGCGCGCCGCCTAGCCCGGATCCTGGGCGGGGACCTCACGCTGACCAGTGAGCCCGGCGCCGGCACCACAGTCGTGCTCGACCTGCCGAACCAGACCCCGGCCGTCGGCACGGTGCTGCTCGCCGACGACGACGCCGCCTTCCGGCAGGTGCTGAGGGGAATGCTCACCGGGATGGCGGACCACCTCGTGGAGGCCGAGGACGGCCGCCAGGCGCTGGCCATCCTGGCCGGCACCCCGGTGGACCTGGTCCTGGCCGACATGGGGATGCCCGGCATGGACGGCGGCGCGCTGCTGGCCCGGCTGCCCGCCTCGGTGCCCGCGATCATCATCACCGGTGCGGACGTGCCGCCGCCGCCACGGGCGGCGGCCCTGCTACGCAAGGACGAGCTCACCAGGGAGCGGCTGGAGTTCACCGTCCGCGGGGTCATCCGGGGCGCGCCATGACCGACGCCCCGGCCGTCGTGCTGCTCGTGGACGACGACGAGGCCAAGCGCTACCTCCAGGCCACCTGGCTGCGGCGGGCGGGTCACACCGTGGTCGAGGCCGGCACCGGGCGCGAGGCGCTGGAAAGGGCCGGCTCCGCGGAACTCATCCTGCTCGACGTCCACCTGCCCGACCTCAGCGGCTACGACGTCTGCAGGCAGATCAAGGGTGACCCGGCGACCGCGGCCATCCCGGTCATCCAGGTCTCCGCCACCGCGGTCGAGGTCGCCGACCGCGCCCTGGGACTGACCCAGGGCGCCGACGCTTACCTGACCGAGCCCGCCGAACCCGAGGAACTGCTCGCCGTGGTGATGGCCGCGCTGCGCTACTCCCGGGCCCGGCAGCGCGCCGAGCGGACGGCCTCCCTGCTGACCGCGCTGACCAGCGTGGCGCTCGACATCAACGCGGCCAGCACCTTCGACGGGCTGGCCCGGGCCGCGGCCACCGGCGCCGCGCGGATATTCGGGGCCCAGGCCGTTCTGATCCTCCAGATGCCCGACGGCCAGATCCGCCGGACGTCGGCCTCGCCCTCCCATCCCGAGCCGAGGCAGCGCGGCGCTCCTCCCGGGCTGGCCGACCGGGTCACCGGGCGGGTGCTCGGGACCGGCCAGACCAGCGCGGCCGTCATGCTCTCGCGCGAGGACTGGCTGCGGCTGGTCCCGGACAGCACGCTGCGGTGCGACGTCTGGGCGGCCGCGGTCAAGCCGAAACCGGACCGCCCGCCGGTGGTGATGGCCGTCGACCGGGAGGGCGTGCCCGGCGAGGAGGAACTCCAGGTCCTGCGCCAGCTGGTGCAGCTGGTCGCGCTGGCCGTGGAGGCGCTGCGCTCCTACGCCGAGGAGCACATGGTCGCGCTGACCCTGCAGCGGAGCCTGCTGCCGTCGGCGCTGCCCGAGATCGGTGGCCTGGCCATGTCGTTCCGCTATATCCCGGCCAGCGACCAGGCCGAGGTCGGCGGTGACTTCTATGAGGCGCTCCGCTGGCGGGACCGGGTCCTCGTCGCGATCGGCGACGTGCAGGGGCACTCGCTGCACGCGGCGACGGTGATGGGCGAGCTCAGGCACGCGCTGCGCGCCTTCGCCATCGAGGGGCACTCGCCGCTGGCCATCACCGGCCTGGTCAACGAGGTCCTGACGCGCTACCACCCGGGCATCATCGCCACGCTGTGCCTGGCGCTGCTCGACCCCGCCACGGGTGACGTGCAGATCGTGAACTGCGGGCACATGCCATCGCTGCTGGTCGCCGGCCAGAACGCGGTCTATGTTGGCGAGGGCGGCCTGCTGCTTGGCCTGCCCATGCATGAGCCGCACGTGGAAACGACTATCCTGCCGCCGGGAGGCACGCTGCTCTTGATGACCGATGGCCTGGTCGAGGACCGGGATGTCTTCCTCGACGACAACCTGGAGAAGCTGCGCGTGGCGGCCGAGGAGGTCAGCGGCGCTGACGTGGAGGCCTTCAGCAACCACCTGATGTCCATTTTCGGCCCCCGGGAGGACGACGTCGCGATGATCGCGCTCCGGCGGATCCCCCTGGCCGGGGTAGCCGGACGCCGGACATGAGCCAGACACCCGACCAGGTCGCCGAGCTGGAGGCGCGATACGCCGCGCTGCAGCAGGCCGCCAGGTCGAAGGGCGCCGAGCCCGGCGACGTGCTCGATGCCGCGTTCACCGAACTAGAAGGGGCCATCGACCTGCTCCGGGCGGCTGAGGCCGCGCCCGGCGACCCGGCCCACCAGGCGCCCGCGCAGAGCCAGCCCGCGAACCCGGACAGCGCCGAACGCGGCCTGCTGCGCGCGGTGTTCCAGGACGCGCCCGTCCCGCTGTTCCTGCTTACCCGCGACGGCACCGTCCAGCGGGTCAACCGGGCCGCCGGTGACCTGATCGGCGCCAAGCCCGGTTACGCGACCGGCCGCCCGTTCACCACCTTCGTCGGCCTGCGGTCCCGTGCGGCGGTGAACTCCCAGCTCACGGCCGTCGGCCGGACCGGCAAGCAGCGCCGGCTCCGGTGCAGCCTGGTCGCGGAAGACGGCCTGGTGCCGTGCGAGCTCGTCATCGGCCGGGTCGGGGTCCGGGGTAACCGGGACGACACCGATCCGCTGATGATCGCGGTCCGCGACGTCGGCGCCCGCCCCGCCCCGTCCCAAGAACCCAGGGAACCTCCGGAGGACGACGGGAAAGGCCGGGCCCAGCTCGGCCCTGTCCAGTTCGGCACCGTGCAGGCCATCACCCGCCGGCTCGACCTGGTCACGGCGGTGGCGAGGCTGCTCCTGGAGAACGAGGAATTCAGCGAGTCCAGGACGCTGCAGCGGTGCGCGCGCCTCATCGCCCGCGAGCTCACCGCCTGGGTCATGGTGGACACGGAGCGCAGGCAGCGGCTACGGCGGCAGTTCGTCACCGGCCCGGACGACCCGCGGCTCGCCGAGCTGACCAGCGCGGTAGCCGCCGTCGACCCGCCGCCCGGGTCCGTCCCCTGCGCGGTGCACGAATCGGGGCACCCGGCCCTCATCGCCCACGCCGAGGACGCCGGCCTCCTCGGCGTGGGCTTGGACGGCGAGCCGCTGCTGATCCGGCTGGACGCCACGTCCGTGCTATCCGTGCCGCTGGTCGACGGCGAGACCAGGTACGGCGTGCTGACCCTGGCCCGGCGGGCCGAGGACGGGCACTTCAAGGTGGCCGACCTGGCGCTGGTGGCCGAACTCGGCGAGCAGATGGCCCTGGCGATCCGGGTCAGCCGGATGTTCCGGAGCAGGGGCGACACCGTCGAGGCGCTGCACGCCAGCCTGCTGCCGAGGCGACGGCCAGACATCCCCGGCGTGCAGATCGGGGCCACGTACATCGCCGCCACCGAGGACCCGGAAGTCGGCGGTGACTTCTATGACGTCTACCAGACCCCCGGCGGCTGGGGGCTGGCCGTCGGCGACGTGTGCGGCCAGGGCGAGGAGGCGACCGCCGTGACCGCCGCGGCCCGGCACGCGATCCGTGTCCTGGGCCGCCGCTGCGACGATCCCGGCGAGGTGCTGGCCGGCGCCAACGAGATCGTGCTGGCGGACGAACTCGCGTTTGACGGCGGGTTCGTCACGGCCAACATCGCGCACCTGACCTGGCAGGAGGACAAGCTGCAGGTGGTGCTTGGCAGCGCTGGCCACCCGGCGGCGGCGGTGCTGCGGTCGGACGGCCGGGTCCTGATGATGAGCGGCGGCGGCCTGCCGCTTGGGCTCTTCCCCGACGCGGAGCCGACCACGCAGGAACTGGTCCTGGACGACGGCGACATCTTGTTCCTCTACACCGATGGCGTGGCCCAGGCCCGCGGTCCGGACAACACCTACTTCCAGGACCGGATGGCCGATGAGCTCGCCGACCTGGCCGGCCTGCCCCCCGATGAGCTGGTGGCGTCGATGCGCCAGGCGATGAACGACTTCACCGGGGGTCACCTGGTCGACGACGTCACGATGCTGGTGCTGCGCGCCAGCCGCGAGGACAACGGGCGAGCAGGTCAGCGGGACCGTCGTAAATCGCCGCCGCGCCAGCGTCCGTGAGCCGCGAGATCCAAGCGCCCTCGCCGGGTTGTGTTTGCCCGTCCCGCCTGGGGTAGCGAGACCGACATCGCGACATTAAGGAGCCCATCCCGATGGCTAAGCACGACGTAGACCCGGTTCTGGCCCAGCTCGTCAGTTCCGTCAACGAATCGCGGCAGGCGACCGCGTTGGTCACCATTTTCCTGCACGGGACCGTGCTGAACGGCACGCTCATCGCGCAGGAACGGTACTTCGCCGACCTCGTCGAGGGGAATCCCCTGATGAGCGCGCTCGAGCCGACGTCGGGTCTGCTCGGCAAGGAGTACGTGAAGGACGTGGAGGCCGAGGCCGGCCACCACCTGCACCTGCGCAATGTGCGGGTTGAAGGGGCCCACGATGATGCCGTGCCCGCGAACGGCCTGTGGCGGATCAGCCTGGCGGCCGTCGACGCGTGGACCCTGCGGACCATCCCGGACGCCGGGGCCCAGGACGACCGAGGCCCGTTCGCCCGGCTCCTCGGCACCTCCTAGGGGGATTGTCAGCTGCCACTCCCAGCAGGCACCATGTGCGAGTGATCGGTGAACCGGGAGTGGTGCCCGAGGCGGGTGCCCGGGTGTGCGGGTGAACCGGGAAGCGACCGAGCTGTGGTCGGCGGCCCTGGGCGCCGCGGGCAGCGTCATCCGCTACGGGTACTGGGGCCGGCCGGTGCTTGTGTTCCCCTCCGAACGGGGCCGGGCCTGGGACTTCGAGAACAACGGCATGGTCGGCGCGGTGGAGGACCTGATCGAGGCGGGCCGGCTGAAGCTCTACTGCGTCGACAGCTACGACGCGGCGTCCTGGTCCAACCAGGACATCCCGCTCGAGGAGCGGGCCCGGCGGCACGGCCGGTACGAATCGTGGATCGTCGGCGACGTCGTGCCGTGGATCTACCAGGACTGCGGCGGCCAGTCCGACGTGATCACTCTCGGCTGCAGCCTGGGCGCCTTCCACGCGGCCAACTTCGCCCTCAAGCGGGCCGACCTGTTTCCGCTGGCGATGTGCTTCTCCGGCAACTACGACCCCGCCTCCTGGAACGGCTGGGGCGAGCGCGGCAACGAGACGTACTTCAACAACCCGCTGGACTACGTCGGCAACCTGGCCGGTGACCACCTCGACTGGCTGCGCGGCCAGCTCAGCCTGCTGCTGGTCTGCGGGCAGGGCCAGTGGGAGGACACCACCGGGGCGCTGCGGAGCACGAAGAGGTTCGCCGCGCTGCTGGAAGAGAAAGGTATAAGGCACGAGCTCGACCTGTGGGGGCACGACGTCCCCCACGACTGGCCGTCCTGGCGGGTCCAGCTGGCCCACCACATGCCGCGATTCTGCTGACGACGGGAGCCTTCATTGACCGCGACCAGGCAAATGATCGGGTTGCTGCTCGGGACCGAGGAAGACTGGCCGACGGCGTTCGAGGAGATCCTGCGCCGGCTTGGTCCCGTCAAGACCCCGGACGGCACCCACGCCTTCGACTGCGAGCGAATCACCATCGAGCCGTTCAGCCTGCGCGACCGGCCCCGCTACCAGCTGGTCATCGACCGGCTTGCGTACTGGTACTACCACCCGAGGGAGTGGCTGAAGAAGGTCGCCATGATGGACGGCGTCTACCTGCTCAACAGCCCGTTCACGTTCCAGTCGATGGAGAAGCACGCGGCTTACTGCGCCATGATGCGGCTCGGGCTCAAGGTGCCGGAGACGGTGCTCGTGCCCTATAAGAACCCGCCGGACAACTCGCGCTACGCCTACACCGCGGCCCGCTACAACCAGCCCTTCGACCTGGACGCCATCGCCAGGCAGATCGGCTATCCGCTGTTCATGAAGCCCTACGACGGCGGGGCCTGGCGCGGCGTGTCGCGGATCAACAACGTGACCGAGCTGCACTCCGCCTACGACGCCAGCGGCGAGATGCTCATGCACCTGCAGAAGGCCATCGACTACGACGTCTTCGCCCGCTCGCTGTCCATCGGCGCCGAGACGATGGTGATGAAGTTCCAGCCGGACCAGCCGATGCACCTGCGCTACGCGGTCGAGCACAGCTTCCTCTCGCCGCAGGCCGGCGCCGAGGTGGTGACGATCGGGCGGCTGGTCAACGCGTTCTTCCGGTGGGAGTTCAACTCGTGCGAGACGCTGGTCTCCGGCGGTGACGTCTACCCCATCGACTACGCCAACGCGTGCCCCGACGTGGCCCTGACCAGCCTGCACTACTACTTCCCCTGGGCGATGAAGGCACTGGTCAAGTGGTGTGTGTTCGCCCTGGTGACGGGCCGGCGGCCCCGGCTCGACGTGGAGACCGACCGGTTCTTCGCGATCGCCGACGAGCCCGGGATGTCGTATGAGGAGAAGCTGGCCGCGTACCGCGACCTGGCCGACGCCTACTTCGATACCGAACGGTATGAGGATTTCTGCGCCACCAGCCTGTCTCGCCTGGACCAGGTGGTGCTGGACTGGGTGACCGGCCCGGACTTCGACCAGCTGCTGGTCCGGACGGTCAAGTCGGTGTACCCGGCGCACGAGCACGACACGTTCATCGCGCACCTGCGCGGGCTGCTGCACCTGTGGGTGCGCGACGAGAGCACGCGGCTGGCCACGGCCTTAGCGGGTACGAATGTGGCAAGAAGGCAAGTTACCTCGTTGAGCGGAGGCCTGAAGTGGGCCGTGACATCCAGGCGATCAGGATCAGTGGTGAGGACAGGCGCAAGTACCGGGACAAGGTGCGGCGCTCGCTGGACGTGTTCGCCCGCATGCTCCGCGAGCGCCTGTTCGACGACAACCCGTCGACGGTCGGCCAGGAGATCGAGCTGAACCTGACCGACGAGCACGGCATGCCGTCGATGCGCAACGCCGACGTGCTCGACGCGATCGCCAGCCCGGTCTGGGCCACCGAGGTCGGGCAGTTCAACCTCGAGATCAACGTGCCGCCCCGGACGCTCGACGGCGACTCGCTCGCCACCCTGGAGACCGACCTCCGCGCCGACCTCAACGCGGCCGACGCTCGCGCCCGCACCGTGGGCAGCCACCTCGTCATGGTCGGCATCCTGCCCACGCTGGCCGAACACGACGTGCACGAGGGGACCATGTCGGCCAACGAGCGCTACCGGGTGCTCAACGAGCAGATCTTCGCCGCCCGTGGCGAGGACATGAGCATCTCCATCGACGGCCCCGAGCAGTTGCTCACCCACACCGACAGCATCACCCCCGAGGCCGCCTGTACCAGCGTGCAGCTGCACACCCAGGTCAGCCCGGACGCCTTCGCGAACTACTGGAACGCGGCCCAGTCCATCGCGGGCGTGCAGGTCGCGCTGGCGGCCAACTCCCCGTACCTGTTCGGCAGGCAACTGTGGCACGAAACCCGGATCACGCTGTTCGAGCAGGCCACCGACACCCGGTCGGACGAGCTGAAGGAGCAGGGCGTGCGGCCCCGGGTATGGTTCGGCGAACGCTGGATCACCTCCGTGTTCGACCTGTTCGAGGAGAACCTCAGGTACTTCCCCGCGCTGCTGCCGATCTGCGAGCAGGAAGACCCGCTGGTCGTGCTCGACCGCGGGGCCATCCCGCAACTGGCCGAGATGAGCCTGCACAACGGGACGATCTACCGCTGGAACCGTCCCGTTTACGGCGTGGTCGGCGGCACCCCGCACCTGCGGGTGGAGAACCGGGTGCTGCCGGCCGGTCCCACCATCGTCGACGTGGTGGCCAATGCGGCGTTCTACTACGGCCTGGTGCGGTCGCTGGCCGAGGCGCAGCGGCCGATCTGGACCCAGATGTCGTTCACCACCGCGGCGGAGAACCTGCACGAGGCCGCGCGTAACGGCCTGGACGCGCAGCTGTACTGGCCGGGCGTCGGCGACACGCCGGTGTCCGAGCTGATCCTGCGCCGCTTGCTGCCGCTGGCCCGCGAGGGGCTCGCCGGCTGGGGTGTGGACGACACCGTCGCCGGCCGCCTGCTCGGCATCATCGAGCAGCGCTGCCTGACCGGGCAGACCGGCGCCGCCTGGCAGATCGCCACGGTGGCCGAACTCAGCAGGCACAGCGTTACCCGGCACAGTGGCCTGGACCGCCGCGAGGCGCTGCGCCAGATGACCCTGCGGTACATCGAGCACATGCATTCCAACGAGCCGGTGCACACCTGGCCCCCCGGTTTAGCCAGCACCGCTTAGCCAGCACGGTCTAACCGGCACTGCCTAGCCGGCTCCACCCACGGCTATCAGGGCCACGCAGGCACCGGCGAGCGTGAGCCCGGCCAGCCGCAGCGCGGTCAGCCGCTCGCCCAGCATGGCCCGGGCCAGCACGATCGTCACCGCCGGGTAGAGCGAGGTGAGCACGGCGGTGACCGCCAGGAAGCCATCGTGGGTAGCGAGGAAGTACAAGATGGTACCGCTCGCCCCCGTTGCCCCGGTGATCGCCGCGAGCACCCGCGGCCGGGCGCCGGGCAGCCGGAGGTTACGGGTGGCCACGGCCGCGGCGAGGGCCGCCGCGACCTCGGCGACCGCCGCGGCGGCGACCGGCCACAGGCCGCTGCCCGGCCCGGCCCGGTTGAGCCCGATGAACAGCAGCGCGAAGCACGCCCCCGCGATCAGGCCCAGCATTACCCCGGCGGCCGGCCGTCCCCCAGCGGTTCCCGAGCCCCGAGCGGTTCCCGAGGCCCCAGCGGTTCCCGAGGCCCCAGCGGTTCCCGAGCCCCAAGCGGTTCCCGAGCCCCGAGCGGTTCCCGAGGCCCGAGCGGTTCCCGAGGCCGCGCTGGCGGAGACGCCGACGATGGCTGGCAGCGCCAGCACGATCCCGGTCAGCGCCAGCGCCGTCGGCCGCTCGCCGAACAGCAGCCCGGCGAGCACCGAGAATCCCGCCGCGCCGACCGCGCTCAGCGGCCCGGCCACGCTGAACGCCGCGTGCCGGAACCCGAGGTACAGCGCGAACGCGCCCAGGGTGCCGCCCAGGCCGGCCGCGGCGCCCCAGGCCAGCGCGGCCGCCCCGGGCGGGCGGGACGCGGCGAAGGGCAGCGCCGCCGCCACGATAAGCGCGCTGACCGCCGACGCGAGCAGGGTGACCTGGATGACCCCGGCGCGGCGGGAGGCGAGGCCGGCGGCGAAATCCGAACCGCCGTAGCCGATCGCGGACGCCAGCGCCAGGACGATGGCTAGCACGCCGGACCCGTGGCCGGGCGCCTCACGAGGCCTGCTTGGCCGCCGGGCTGCCCGCCGGATAGAACACCCCGAGCACCTCCAGCGGGCCCGGGCCCGTGTTCTCCAGGCAGTGCGGCTGGTACGGCGGCAGGTAGATCGAGGTCCCCGGCCCGATCTCGGCCACCGTGTCCGATAGGTACACCGTGTCCGGCAGGTGCACCGGGCCGGGCAGGTGCACCACGCCCCGCCCGGCCAGCACGTGCACCACCTCGTCGTAGGTGTGGTGGTGCGCCGGGGCGCGGCCCGGCGGGATCAGCCCGGCGAACTGCGTGATGGTGAGCCCCTCGCTGAGCAGCACCCGGAATTCCCGGTCCCCGGTTCGCTCCGCCTCGCAGTCCGCCAGTCGCACCACGGGCCGCGCCGGTCCAGGGGCGGCGGATCCGGCCCGCACGGTGACGGCCAGCACCTCCAGGTCCTGGCCCGGCTGCGCCTGGCAGGCATAGCCCAGCGCCGGTTCCAGCCATATCGCGGTCCCGGGCGCCAGGGCGATGTTCCCCGGCCGTTCGGTATCCACCAGACCGGTACCGGTGATCACGTACCAGGCTTCCCCCTGCCCGCCCGCGGTGCCGGTGAGGCTGGCGCCGCCCGCGAACCTGAGCCGCCGCTGGTGCAGGCCGCGGCAGCCGTGCTCGTCGTTGAGCAGGTCCGCTGCCGTCACCCCGGGGCCGAGCGTCCGGCCCGGGACCCGGTCCGGCCTGCGCACGGCCGGGGCCGCCTGGTCAGCGCTCACTGGGCGGTGACGGCGTAGTCGGAGCGGCGCGCCCGGCGGGTGCGCGCCCAGTACTCGAAGGTGAAGCCGGGCCACAGCGTCCGGTTGACCCCGTCGGCGTCGAGGTACCAGCTGTCACAGCCGCCCTCGCTCCACACGGCCCGGCGCAGCCGCCGCTGCAGGGCGTCGTTGTAACGCCGCTGGGCCGGCTCGCGGACCTCGATGGTGCCGGCCTTGTCCCGGGCCAGGATGCGCAGGCAGCTCAGCACGTGCTGGACCTGGCTCTCGATCATGAACACGACCGACGTGTGCCCCAGGCCGGTGTTGGGGCCGAGCAGCATGAAGAAGTTCGGGAATCCGGCGGCCGTGACGCCGCGGTAGGCCTCCAGGTTCTCCGGCGTGAGCTTGCGCCCGTCGCGCCCGGCCACGTTGAGGCTGGTGACGGATTCGACCACCCTGAAGCCGGTGGCGTAGATGATCACGTCGGCCGGGTGCACCATGCTGTCCGGATGTTCAGTGCTGCCCGGATGTTCAGGGCCGTCCGCCGTGACCACGCCGGTCTCGGTGATCCCGGTGATGTCGCCGGTAATCAGGTCCACGTCCGGCCGCTGCAGCGCCGGATAGTAGTCAGAGGACAGCAGGATCCGCTTGCAGCCGATGGTGTAGTCCGGGGTGAGCCGGGCCCGCAGCGCGGGGTCGGCGACCTGGCTGGCCAGGTGCCGCCGGGCCAGGGCCTCCAGCGGGGCCATCAGCTTGGGGTTCACCGCGAAGCCCAGCGCCCTGGCCTCCATCAGCAGGTAGATGGCGTCGCGGACGGCGCGCGCGGTCAGCGGGACGGCGCCGAACACGGCCCGCAGCCGGGCCGGGATCTCCACGTCGGGCCGCGGATGGATCCACGGCGGCGTGCGCTGGAACACGGTGAGGTGTTCAGCCTGTTCGGCGATCTCCGGGACAAACTGGATCGCGGACGCGCCGGTCCCGATCACCGCGACCCGCTTGCCCGCCAGATCACAGGAGTGATCCCAGCGCGCCGAGTGGAACGAGGTGCCGCCGAACCTCCCGGCCCCCGGAATGTCCGGGTAGGAGGGCAGGTGCAGCGCGCCCGCGGCGGACACCACCGCCCGCGGCCGGTAGCTGATCAGCTCACCGTTCTGGACGGTCTCGACATTCCAGCGCCGGGCGGCGTCGTCCCAGTCCAGCCGCTCGACCGCGCAGCCGTACCGGATGTGCTCGTCCAGGCCGTGCTTGCGGGCGCAGGCCCGCAGGTAATCCCAGATCTCCCGCTGGGGCGCGAAGAGATGGCTCCAGTCCGGGTTCAGCTCGAAGGAGTAAGAGTAGAGCGGGGACGGCACGTCGCACGCGCAGCCCGGATACTGGTTGTCGCGCCAGGTCCCGCCGAGATCGTCACCCTTGTCCAGGATCACGAAGTCGTGGTAACCCGCCTTCTTCAGCGCGATACCCATCCCGATGCCGCCGAACCCGGCGCCCACGATCACGATCCCTGGCATGTCAGGACGATAACCCAGCCGCGGCCCTCCCGGCCATGCCTCGTTCCCGTGCCCCCGTTGCCCGTTACGCCGCTTGGGCCCGGTCCTCCGTTCCTCTCCAGCGGCCGCCCCGGCCCCGCGAACCCCACCGGTTTCATTCGTCTCTCTATTCGAAAATCAAACCTTGTCAGGACTTACGCTTGTAACTTAAAACATCATACGCTATCATGTTCGAAGAATAACCCTTATCCCGAACGGATGTGGTTCATGCCCCCGGCGCCGGATCCCGCGGACCCTGGGTGGGACGATGATCCCGCCCGGCTGGACCTGGATCCGGTGACCGCGCAGCAGCGGGAGGCGTGGCTGGACCACCTGGCGAGTCTGGATGAGCCGCCCGACCCGGAGGAGTACTGGGACCCCGACGGCCCGCCCCCGCCAGGAGAAGACAAGCTCGCCCCGGACGAGCTCGCCGGAATCCAGGCGGCCGCCGCCGATGAGACGCTGGCCGTCGAGGCGGCCACCGCCGGGCGGCGCGGCCCGGGCCACCCTGGGTCGGCGCGAGTGTTCCCGGGTGAGTCGGCCAGCCCGGCGGCCGGGTTCGGGGCCGGGATGGCGCTGGACGTGCTACCGGGCTGCCCCCAGCTCGCGGTGTCCGCCGGTGCCGCCGTCGGCGATAACGACTGCTTCGACGGGGTGGCCGATCACGAGCTGATCGGGGTAGTGTGCGCGTGGGACCGGGTGGAAGCCCACGCTGCGGCGCGCAAGCTGGCCGCGGTAGCGGAGCTGTTCCGCCGCCGTCCCGAGCCGGGCTGCGAGCCGGAAGGCTCGGCGCGGATGCCTGCGGCGACCGATGAGTTCACCGCTGATGACCTGGCCTACGCGTTGGGGGAGTCCCGCGGCCGCGCCGACGCCCTGCTCACCTGCGCCCGGGACCTGGAGACCCGGCTCCCCGGCACCAAGGCGGCGCTGCGCGACGGGGCGATCACCAGGTACAAGGCCGAGATCATCATGTACGCCACCCAGCTGCTGGACCCGGCCGGGGCCCGCGCCGCCGAGGCGAAGGTGCTGGACCGCGCCGGGCGGCTGACCCCCAGCGGGCTGCGCGCCGCGATCGCCCGCGCGGTGATGGAGGTCGCGCCGGAGAAGGCGCAGAAGCGGCGCGAGCAAGCGGCCCGGGACGCGCGGGTGCAGCGGTGGATGGAGGATTCCGGGAACGCCGCGCTGATGGGCCGGGAGCTGCCGCCCGCGGAAGTGCTGGCCGCCGACCAAAGGATCACCGCCTGGGCCCGGCAGCTGAAGGCGGCCGGCCTGAAGGGGGATATGGACCAGCTCCGGGCCCGCGCCTACCTGGACATCCTCCTCGGCAAAGACTCACGCCCCCGCCACGACACCGCCGGCGGCGAGGACGGCGCCGGGCCGGACAGCCCGGGCGGCGGCCCGGGAAGCGGTCCGGGAAGCGGTCCGGGCGGCGGGTTCGCCGGGCACGCGACCCTGACCGTCCCGCTCACCACCCTGACCGACCTGGCCGCCCGGCCCGGGGAAATCCCCGGCATCGGCCCGGTCGACCCGGCCCTGGCCCGCGACCTGGCCAATGCCGCTGCGCGGAACCCGAAGACGACGTGGTGCGTGACCGTGACCGACGAGCACGGGCACGCCATCGGCCACGGCTGCGCCCGGCCCGAACCCAGGAGCCACAGGAAACCAGAGGGACCAGCACCACCGGGCGGACAAGGAAACCGGGATGGGCCGGGGTTCGCCTTCACCGCCACCGGCGGGCCCGGGCCACCGGGCGGATACGGGGCCTGGCGGCTGCGCACGCCGGGACCGGGGCCAGACCTGATCGTCACGCTGGACCCGGTCACCACCGGCGACTGCGACCACCGGTTCGCCGCCCGGGGCCATGATCCCGGGGTCAAGCTCCGGCACCTCTCCGAGGTCCGGCACGCCACCTGCACCGCCCCGGTCTGCCGGAGACCCGCCTCTACCTGCGACTTCGAGCACAACACCCCGTACGAGGCAGGCGGCCGGACGTGCTTGTGTAATGGCGGGCCAAAGTGCCGGCACGACCACCGGCTCAAGCAGCACCCCCGCTGGAAGGTCGACCAGCTTCCCGACGCCACCTTCAGATGGACCACCCCATCCGGGCGGACCTACACCACCGAACCCACCCGCTACCCCATCTAGTCGGCGAGGGAGAGCAAGGGCGGGTCGGCGTGCCGAACGCTCCGCGGCGATGAGTTCCGAGGTTCCGCACAGTCGAAACAGCCATGGAAGCAACCAACCTCGCCGGCCTGTACCAGACGCCGCTGCTCGACTGGGCCCGGATCGAAGACAGGCTCCGGGCAGGCGTGAGCCAGGCGCCGGATACCGGAGGTCCGAACCGTCACACCTGCTGGCTGGCCACGAGCAACCCGGACGGAAGCCCGCACGTCACCGGCGTCGGCGCGCTGTGGGCCGACGGCTGCTTCTGGTTCGAGACCGGCCAGCGCACCCGCAAGGGCAGGAACCTCGCCCGTGATCCGCGCTGCGCCCTGAGCGTCGCGACCCAGGAGTTCGATCTGGTCGTTGAGGGCCAGGCCACTGTGGTTACCGACGCGGCAACCGTCGCCGCCATGGCCGCGCGCTGGGCAGCGGAAGGCTGGCCGGCCCGTGTCGACGACACGGGCCTGGCGCTCACCGCCGAGTACAGCGCGCCCTCGGCCGGCCCGCCGCCATGGCACGTGTACCGTCTCACGCCGCGTACGGCAACGGCAGTGGGCACCGTTCTCCCCGGCGGGGCAACGCGGTGGCGGTTCTAGCATCCAGGCAAGCACGCCATAAGCATCTGGCCATCAAGCGCGCCAAGTCTAGAATCGTCAGTTACGGAACTTCACCAGCTCGAATACTTTGTGGCGGTGGTGGAGGGAGAACGCTTGGCGCGTGCCGTGCTGCTGCCTGACCTGGTCACCGCCGCCGCGTGCCCGGTCACCTGCCCCCGCGCTCGAGGCCAGGGGCGGGCAGAACGACGAATGGACCGCGGCCCGCCGCTATGTGGGCACTGAAATGTCGCCGCCTGTCGGAAAACCGGAAAGAAACGTGAAACACGCGATACTGAAGTAACAATTGAGGCGATTAACGCTTAGATAGGAATTGATCGCGAGGTGGTCATCTCATACACCACTCCGCTGGGCGTGGCCAGATGTGCCAGATGTGCCAGAGGAGCACGCAGATCAACGACGCATAAACGCAGGTAACTCCATAGATCTGAAGTGGCTTAGAAGTTTCGTGGTTGTTGTGGAAAAATAAGTGCTCCCGGTCCAGCCCGACGGCCAGGCACCTGACCGGGTCCGCTGAGAGATCCTGTCCGGCTATATCTCTTTATGGCTTCGGCTGCGTATCACCCGCGCATCGCCTTGTCTCCGAATTTATATGAAGGACGTTCACGGGGGCCGGAACGTTGATGAGTCGAGGTTCCCCAGTGATACCCGGCGGCGCCGCCTCGGACCGTGGCTGCGCGCGCTCGCAGGAACATGCCTAGCTGCCACCATGGCCGGCGGACCTGCGATGGTGGCAGGCGGCATCGCGGTGGGGGCGCCTGCCACCATCTTCGCCCCCGCGCCGACCGGGCGATGCCCTCAACTCCCTAAGAGGCCCACGTTCGGCCTAGAGGCTGCCGCGCGCGGCACCCAGGTGCTGTTGACATGGACCCGGCCCGCGCCGGGACCCCTCGACATCTATGACGGGACCGCTCAGGACATTTGTCAGGCCGTCAAGGTCAACGTCCGCACCGTCACGGACAGGAGCGCCTTGGTGACCGACTTGACCAACAGCACCAAGTACTACTTCTGGCTCGTCGACAAGCAGTTGAACGTGGTGTCGAACATGGCGTCGGCCACCATCCCGGTGACTGTGCCGGGGGCGCCCGCCGGGTTGACCGCGACCGCGGGTAACGCCCAGGTGACCCTGTCCTGGGCCGCGCCCGCATCGGATGGCGGCTCGCCGGTCAGCGGTTACAACGTCTACGTGGCGACTTCGGCTGATTTCAAGGGGGCCGCCGAGGTCCCCGGGATAACAGGCACTGCTATCGTGCTGGTCCGCCTGACCAACGGGAACCCGTATTACTTCAGGGTGACCGCGGTCAACCGGGTCGGTGAGGGTCAGCCGTCGAGCGAGGCGCTGGCCACCCCGATGACCGTGCCGGGGGCGCCCGCCGGGCTGACCGCGGACGCGGGTAACGCCCAGGTGACCCTGTCCTGGGCCGCGCCCGCGTCGGATGGCGGCTCGTCAGTTACCGGCTACGACCTCTATGTGGGGACCACGGCTGCTTTCAACGGGAGAGCTCCGCTCGCCAAGGTCACTGGCACCGTCGTGACGGTGACCGGCCTGGTCAACGGGACCCCGTATTACTTCAGGGTGACCGCGGTCAACCGGGTCGGCGAGGGTCCGGCGTCGGCGGAGGCTAGGGCCGTCCCGGTGACCGTGCCGGGGGCGCCCGCCAGGCTGACTGCGACTCCAGGTAACTCGAAGGTGACCCTGGCGTGGGCCGCACCCGCGTCCGGGGGTGCGCCGATCAGCGGCTACATCATCTACCAGGGGACCAGCCCTGGCGGCGAGACCAGCCCTCCGGTCAACGGCTCGCTGGTCACCGCTACCAGCTACACCGTAACCGGCCTGACCAACGGGACCACGTATTACTTCAAGGTGTTCGCGGTCAACGCCGCGGGTCAGAGCCCTCCGTCGGAGGAGGCGTCGGCCACGTTGCCGCCCATCGTGCCGCCTCCCCCCTACGCAGTCCGGGACCCCTACGCAGTCCGGGACCCCTACGCAGTCCGGGACCCCTACGCAGTCCGGGACCCCCACGCAGTCCGCCACCCCTACGCAGTCCGCCACCCCCAGGCAGTCTGCTAGCACCTCAGCCCCGGCGTTCGCCGCACCGACCGGGCTGACCGCGACCGCGGGCAACACTCAGGTCGGCCTGTCGTGGACCGCGCCCGCGTCAGATGGCGGCTCGCCGGTCATCAGCTACAAGATCTATCTCGCCACCGCCCCCGGCGCGCAGCAGAGCACCACGATCGGCACCACCAAGAGCACCGGCGCCACCGTGACCGGTCTGCCTAACGGCACCGTTTACTACTTCATGGTGACCGCGGTCAACGCCGCCGGGAATGAGAGCCCGTTTTCTACCGAGGTGTCAGCTGAGCCGGTCAAGCTGTCCACAAAGGTGAAGGTCAGCCCGAACTCGCCGCCGGCACCGACGCAGCTCATCGCCTTGCTTGCGGCTGTCGCGGCCATGGCTGCCGCCGGGATTTTCACGCTGATCGCGCGCCGCGGGCGGCGCTTCCGCTCACGGAAGCACGATCGCTCGGAGCGTTCCCGCCGGCAGATGGCCGGGACGCCGAACGTGCGGGCCGTGCCGGATACCGCCCGGCCGGACGCGGTGGGCGTCCGTGACACCGGACGGGAGCCGACCCACACGGTTCGCCTCGAACCCCATCCCGGAGTTACCACCACGACGATCAAGGAGGGGCGGCCATGACGACCGCTGGAGAGGGCAGTACGCCCACCGCCCTGGATCTGCTGTTCGGCCCGGACGCGGACGCGGCCGAGACCCTGGCCGGGGAGATCTTGTCGCCCGGCGGCGACCAGAATCTTGGCCGCGCCCTAGCGCGTCTCTCCAAGACGACCAGGAAGGCCGCCGTGCGGGAGGCGGCGACCACCATGGCCGCCCTGCTGCGGGTCGACCTGATCGGCGTGCTCGTGCGCGGGTGGCGCGAGCACCGGGACATCGTCTCCGCCGCACGGCGGACGCTGGCCGCACCCGGCAGCACCGAACTGGTCAGCATGTCCGCGCACGAGGTCACGCTGGACCAGCGGCCCTCCGTCAGCGTCCTGGTGGACGGTCAGCGGGTGGCCACCCTCGAGCTCGGCCTTTCCATCGTCTTCGACGTCAATGCTCTGCTGCTCGGAATCAGCCGCGGCCGGCTCGTCGCCGTCCATTCGGGTCGCTGCGAAATCACCGCCACCCTGGCCGTTCAGGGCACCGACCTGCTCGTCAGGCAGGCTCACCTCGAACTCCCCGGTGTCATCCCGTTGCGGCGGGGAATCAGGCTCTTGCCCACCGGCGAATACCCAGCCGGCGAATACCCGCCGGGCGAGGACACGGGCAGCGAACCTAGGGGCGGCGAGGACACGGGCAGCGGATACCAGGGGAGTGAATACCCGGCGGAAAGGGATGACCCTTCGGCGCCCTGGTGGGAGAGCGCCAGATCGGTCCCACCGCCGGATCACCGGACCTGATGCGCTCCGGAGCTAAACAGTCCAGCCGGTATCCCCGATTACAGGCGGCTGCACCACCGTGAACCTCAGGACGACCTCCCGGCTGCGAACGACACTTTGCGACCGGGCTCGACGATCATCCCTACATCTCGCCGATCTTTGGCGGTTCACAGGTTTCCGCCGGCCTACCCCATCTCCGGCACGTGTGCTTCTGGCACCTGCCAGGAGCCTGGTGTGCCCTGTTTAACCGATGGCGGCGACCGTCGAGTGTGCACGTGGCCGGCCCGGAGCGACGTGCAGGCGCATTACCTTCTGGGACCAGCATGGCAGCAATGGCCCGTAGCAAAAGCGAGATTGGATGTCGGCCTACCTTTGACTGGTGATGCCGCCGCTACGTAGGTCGTGACGATGAGGAGATGCGCCGATGGATCACGCGGAGCAACAACGCATAGACGCAGGTAACTCCATAGACCTGAAGTGGCTTAGAAGTTTCGTGGTTGTCGCCGAGGAGGCTAGCTTCACCCGGGCGGCGAGCAGGGTGCACGTGGCCCAGCCGGGGGTGAGCGCGCAGGTCCGCCGGCTGGAGTCCGAGCTCGGGCAGCAGCTGCTTGACCGGTCGGGCCGTTCGGTCCGGCTAACCGAGGTGGGATCGGCCGTGCTCCCGTTCGCGCGGGCCGCCCTCGACGCGGTGGCCAATGCCCGGCTGGCCGTCGATGAGCTGGCCGGGCTGGTGCGCGGGCAGGTCACGGTGGGCATGGTGAGCGGGTGCGCGCTGCCGGTCCTGGCCGAGCTGCTGGCCGGATTCCACGACCTGTATCCCGGCGTGGCCATCACCCTGACCGAGAACAACTCTGACCGTCTGGTCGAACTGCTCAGGGACAGTCAGCTCGATCTCGCCCTGATCGGATCGGCGGGAAAATGGGATGAGCCCGCGCCGGGAGTTGACACCGTGGTCATCGTGGCGGAGGAACTGGTCGCGGCGGTGGACCCCGGCCATCCGCTCGCGGATTCCGGCGCGATCACGGTCGGCGCGCTGCGCGACATGCCGCTGGTCAGCCTGCCCCGCGGCACCGGTGTGCGCGCGGCGCTCGACGCCGCCTGCGCCGAAGCTGGGTTCGCGCCGCGGATCGTGTTGGAGGCCAGCGCCCTGCCCATGGTCGTCCAGCTGGCGGCCCGGGGCCTTGGCCTCGCCGTGGTGCCAGCCTCGATCGCAAGCGTCCCGGCCGCGACTGGCCCGGCCGCAAGCGTCCCGGCCGCGACTGGCCCGGCCGCGACTGGGCCTGCCTCGGCCGCGGACGCGCCACGGATTCTGCGGATCACCGATCCGCGGATACGGTCCCGCCTGGAGCTCGCGTGGAATTCCGCGCCGTCCGCGAACCCCGCTGTGCGGGTCCTCATCGAGCACGCGCGGACCCTCGTATGCCCGCCGTCCGCCGACTAGGCCGCCGCCCCCGGCTAAACCGCCGCCCCCGGCTAGGCCGCCGCCCCCGGCTAAACCGCCGCCCCCGGCTAAACCGCCGCCAGCGCCCTGGCCACCGTCCCCGCCAGGGTCGCCAGGAGCTGCCCGCTGGGATCGTGGTCCGGGTTTACCTCGGTGATGACCAGGCCGCCGAACTTCTCCCCGCTGGTGAACTCGTTCAGGCAAATGCTCGCCTCCTCCAGGGTGAGCCCGGCGAAGTGCGGGAAGTTCGCCAGCGGGAACAGTCCGGTGTGCAGCACGTCGACGTCCAGGTGCACCAGGTAGGCGCTGGTGCGGCGGTCCAGGTAGGCGCGGGCCCGACGAGCCCGCCCGGCCGGGTCGGCCCGCACCGCCGGGGCCGGGGCCGCGTACAGGTGCCTGCTGGCCAGCTCGGTCCACTCGCTAGTGTCCAGTTCGGCCGGGTCGAAGCCGAACAGCACCACCTGCCCGGGGCGCAGCAGCGGGAACCGGGAGCCGAGCCGGGCCAGCCGCGGTGACCCGCCGCCGAGCATGTGGGTCATGCCCATCGTGTCGGCCACCGCCGAACCGCTCCGCTCGGGGGTGCTGAGGTCCGCGTCGCCGTCGAAGTACACGAGCCCGCCGTCGCCGAACCCGTCCAGCGCGCCGAGCGTGATGGTGCAGTCACCGCCCAGGACCAGGGGCAGCCGGCCGGCGGAGCGGATGGCCGCCACCTCGGCCGCGACCCGCCGGGCCACCTCGACGACCCGGTCGGCATCGCGCAGGCCATCGGCCGGTTCCACCGGGCGGTACGGCGTCACCGGGAGATCGCCCCGGTCCTCGACGTCCAGGCCGGCCGCTCGCAGCTCGCCGATCAGCCCAGCGGCGCGCCAGGCGGCCGGCGCCTTTTCCTGGCCGGGATTGTGCGAGCCCGCGCTCGTCGGGACCCCCAGCACGCTCACCCGCCGGCCGTGCGTAGTCATCCGCCTCGCCTCCAGCTCAGCGCCGCAAAAGGCGCGGGGTCAGTACAGCAGCCGCGAATAGTGCGCCGGGGCGTAGTAGTCCTCCAGCTCCTCCAGCGTCTCCGGGGTGTCCTGCAAGGCCTTGACCAGGGTCGCATGCGACGGGAGCGCAGCGGGCCGCCAGCTCTCCGGCTGCCACAGCTGCGACCGCATGAACGCCTTGGGGCAGTGGAAGAAGATCTGGTCGATCTCGACGAGCAGGGCCAGGATCGGCCGGCGGCCGCGCACCGTCAGCTGGTCGAAGAACGGCGCGTCGCGCAGCAGCCGGGCCCGTCCGTTGATCCGCAGCGTCTCGTTCCGGCCGGGGATCATCGAGATGATCCCGATATGGGGGTTGGCCAGGATGTTGCCGTAACCGTCGGCGCGGCGGTTACCCGGTCGTTCGGCGATGGCGACCGTGGTGTCGTCCAGCACGTGGACCAGGTGGCCCGCCGGGTCCCCCTTGGGCGAGGCGTCGCAGTTGCCGTCGGCGTCGGATGTGGCGAGGATGCAGAACGGCGAGATGGCCAGCCATTGCCGGTCCACGGCGTGCAGGCTGGTGCGTTCCTTGGTCACCGCGCGCCCGGTCGGCACGCCGAGCAGATCCCGCAGTTCGGCGATCGAGCCGATCTCGGTGTACGCCATGGCTCACAGCTCCGGGTAGACGCGATCGGGGTCGTGCTCGGACAGCACCGACGGCGGGCCGATGAGGAGCTTGTCCGGCTCCCTGATGACCTCGTCGTCCCTGCCGTCGTAGTCGAACTTCAGCAGCACGTGCTTGATCGCCTCGAGCCTGGCCCGCTTCTTGTCGTTGCTCTTGACCACCGTCCACGGGGCGTGCTCGGTGTGGGTGCCGGGTCGACCCGTCGGATGATGAAGCGCGTCCGCTGCTCCGACGGCGTCACCGAGAACCAGAACTTGGTCAGGTTCAGCCCGGAGCGGACCAGCATGCGCTCGAACTCCGGCGCCTCCCGCATGAACTCCTCGTACTCCTCCTGCGTGCAGAAGCCCATCACCCGCTCCACGCCCGCCCGGTTGTACCAGGACCGGTCGAACATGACGATCTCGCCGGCCGCGGGCAGGTGCGGCACGTAACGCTGGAGGTACCACTGGGATCGTTCCCGCTTGCTCGGTTTCACCAGGGCCACGACCTGGGCACCGCGGGGGTTCAGGTGCTCGGTAAACCGTTTGATCGTGCCGCCCTTGCCGGCCGCGTCGCGGCCCTCGAACACGATCACGATCCGCTCTCCGGTGGACTTCACCCAGTTCTGCAGCTTGACCAGCTCGATCTGCAGCGGGCGTTTCGCGCACTCATACTCGTGCCTGGACATCCGCTCGGAGTACGGGTAGTCCTCGCGCCAGGTGTCGACCGTGCGGCCGTCCGCGTAGCGGAGTACGGGATCGTCGTGCTCGTCGTCGTCGTCTACCGTGAGGCCGGCCAGCAGGTCACGGTCGGATGCCCAGTTCAGCGGGATCGCGTTGAACTCATTGGCGGGTGCACTGTTCACCGTACTAGCACAGCACATCTCACCGGTCGCCGTACACCACCGTCCCGCCCGCCATCGTCATGACCACCGAGGTGCTGCCGATGTCGCGCGGCGGGATGCCGAACAGGTCCTGGTCGAGCACGGTCACGTCGGCCCGCATGCCGGGCAGCAGGCGGCCGGCCACGTCTTCTTCGTGGTTCACCCACGCGACGCCCGAGGTGAAGGCGTCGATCGCGGCGTCCACAGTGATCGCCTGGTCGGGCAGGAACGGATCGGTGCATTCCGGGTAACCCGGCCGCCCCAGGCGCTCGGACAGGACCCGGTTCACCGCCACGTGGATCTCCTGCAGCGGGTCGGCGCTCGACACCGGCCAGTCGCTGCCGAACGCGATCCGCGTTCCCTGCCGGACCAGCGAGCCGATCTGGTACTGCCAGGCGGCGCGCTCCGGCCCGACGAACGGGAGGGTCAGCTCCTCCATCTGCGTTTCCGCGCACGCCCACAGCGGCTGGAAGTTGGCCACCGCGCCAAGCTCGGCGAACCGGCCCATGTCCTGCGGGGTGATGAACTGCAGGTGCGCCAGATGATGGCGGGCGGCCCGGCGCTGCACGGTCGGCAGCGCCTCGATCACGTCGAGCGCGGTGCTGACCGCCTGATCGCCGATGGCGTGAAAGTGGAGCTGGAACCCCTCCGCGCCCAGTCGGCCCGCGGCTTCCCGCAGCATCTCCGGCTCGATGAACAGGCGTCCCTGGTGGCCGGTGGAATGCCCGTCCCGGTCCAGGTACGGGGCGGACATCGCGGCGGTGAACGTCTCGCACACGCCGTCGAGCATCAGCTTGACCGTGGTCGCCCGGAACTGGCCGTCGCCGGCCTGTTCGCGCCGCGCCAGCAGGTCATCGATCTGGTCGAGACCGCGGTCGCGGTCCCACCACAGGGCGCCGACCACGTGGCTGCTGAGCAGGCCGTAGTCGGCCGCCATAAGATAGGTGCCGAACGAGTCCGGCATGCCAAGCTCGCCCGCCGCGCCGACGCACGCGTCCTGAAAGCTCGTGATGCCCAGCGAGTGCAGGTGCGACTGGCCCGCGACGAGCCCGGCGACGAGCTCGGCCGCCGACGCCGGCGGCACGTGCGCCGCGACCAGGCGCATCGCCCCGTCGTGCAGCGCGCCCGTCGGGCGGCCGGATCGGTCCCGCTCGATCCGGCCGTGCGCCGGGTCGGCGGTGCCCGCGTCGATGCCCGCGATTTTCAGGGCCGCCGAGTTCACCCAGGCGCTGTGGTGATCCCGGTTCGGCAGGAAGGCGGGCCGCCCGCCGGTGACCGTGTCCAGGTCGCCGGCCGTCGGCAAGCCGCCGGGGAAGGCCGACATGGTCCAGCCGCCGCCGAGCACCCAGCCGCCGGGGGGCAGGGACGAACTGTATTCGGCCACGGTGTCCAGGCACTCGTGCCTGGACCGCAGGCCGGCCAGGTTGCAGCGCAGGCTCTCCAGGCCGCCGCTGACCGGGTGCACGTGCGCGTCGCCGAAGGCCGGCAGCGCCAGCCGCCCGCGCAGGTCAATGACGCGGGTACGGCGGCCGGCCAGCTCCCGCATCTCGTCATCGCGGCCGACAGCCTGGATCACGCCGCCGCGGACGGCGAGGGCCGCCGCGAAGCCCGACGGGTGCGCTGGCGTGCGTATCTTCCCGCCGGCCAGGACCAGGTCGGCCTCGGTGCTGCTCACCGCCATAGCGTCGCACCTCTCGCCCGATCCGGCCAGGAAAATTGAGTTGCCCGGATTGAAAACCGGAAACTAGGGTCGCGGGATGAGCTGCTACATGGTGATGGTCCGCCGTGCCCGCCTCCGGGCCGCCGCGCCGGACCTGGGGATGGCACCGGCTCGCTGATGAGTGGGCCGCACGCGTCGTCGCGGCGGCCGGCGTCCGGCCGGGCGAGCTCGTCCTGGACATCGGAGCGGGCGAGGGCGCGCTCACCGCGCACCTGCTCCGGGCCGGGGCGCGGGTCGTCGCCGTCGAGTTGCATCCCGGGCGGGCGGCGAAGCTCCGCCGCCGGTTCTCCGGCGTCACCGTGGTGCACGCCGACGCCGCGAGCCTGCGGCTGCCTAACCGGCCGTTCCGGGTCGTCGCGAACCCGCCGTACGGGATCACCGCGGACCTGCTCGGCCTGCTGCTCGCGCCGGGCACCCGGCTCGTCGCGGCCGACCTGGTGCTGCAGCGGGCCGTGGTCCGCAAGTACGCCGGCGGCCACGCCGCGGCTCGCCGGGCGCGCGCGTTCAGCATGACCGCGGGCCTCGCCCTGCCGCGGCGCGCCTTCCGGCCGCCGCCCCAGGTCGAATCGGCGGTCCTCGTCGTCCGGCGCCGCTGACCTAAAGGGCCGTGCCCGCCGTCGAATGGGGCTGTGATCGGATGGGGTTATGAAGGTTCGGATCGGAGTGTCCCTGGGGCCGACCGGGACGCCGGAAACGTTCGCCGACGCGGTCGACCTGCTCGAGCAGTCCGGGGTGGATTCGCTGTGGCTGCCGGAGCAGGTGTACTCCCCGCTGGTGGAGCCGTTCACCGGCATGGCGTTCGCGCTGTCGCGAACCCGGCGGCTGAAGGTCGGCAGCGGGGTTTCCGTGCTGCCCGGACGGCATCCGGTGCTGGTGGCAAAGCAGCTCGCGTCGCTGGCCGGCCTGGCCCCCGGACGCGTGCTGCCGGTGTTCGGCCTGCTGCCGGCCCAGCCCGCAGAACGCGTGCTGTTCGGCGTGCCCGACGGCAAGCGCGCCGCCGTGTTCGACGAGTCGCTGCAACTGCTGCGGCTGCTGCTCACCGCGGAGAAGGTCTCGTTCGACGGGGAGTTCTTCACCGTGTCCGACGCCACCCTCGGCTCGCCGCCGGCCAAGCCACTCGACATCTGGCTGGGCGGTTCGGCCCCCGCGGGGCTGCGCCGGGTGGGGCGGCTCGCCGACGGGTGGCTCGGCTCGCTGCTGACGCCCGAGGAGGCGGGCGCCGCGGTCGCGGTGATAAAAGAGGCCGCGGCGCAGGCCGGGCGGGAGGTGGAGCCCGATCACTTCGGCCTTAGCCTGCCGATAGCGCTGACCGGCATCCCGGCCGCGCTGCTGGCCTCGATCCACCGCCGCCGGCCCGACGCCGACCCGGCCACGCTGGTCGCGGCCGGCTGGGACGGCGCGCGCCGGATGATCGGGGGGTACGTCGAGGCCGGGCTGAGCAAGTTCGTGGTCCGCCCGCCGAGCCCCGGACCGTTCGGCTCGTTCCTTGACGGCTTCGTACGCGAGCTGGTCCCGCTGCAGAACTGACTACCGAACGGGCGGCTGCTTGCGGTGCATCCGGTAATGGAGCACCAGGAACGGCAGGCCGAACACCCAGAACGCGTGCTCGGCCCGCAGTTCGCCCGCCTCGACGTAGACGTCGAGCCGCTCCGCGAACCCGCGGACGGCGGCGGTGGTGAGCTCGGCCGTCTGGGCGTCGACGTAGGTCAGGTAGTGGCCCGGCTGGTCAAGCTCGCTCCGGCTGTCCAGCCCCGTCCCTCGTGCCGGTAGGTGGTGTAGATGCCGACGTAGATGGGCTCGTCGGTGTCGGCGAAGGAGCGGATCCAGCCGCGCACCGCGATCGCCTCACCCGCGCCCGTGTCCCCATCGACGCCGGTGATGGTGTCGATCCGGCTGCGCACCCCGTGCTGCGCCTCCCGCTGGCTCATCGGCACGCTGGCCTGGCCGAGCGGCCTGGCCAGCAGCGTCCGGTACAGCAGGTAGCCGGGACGGACCCACAGCCGCCACTCCGGCACGATGTCGAGGGCGAATCGGGTGGTGTGCTCGTAGAACTCGCGGACCAGCGGGTCGGTGCCGGCCGGGTCGAAGGACGGCCCGGCCAGTTCGTCCAGCGAGGCCACGATGCCGATGTCCGCGACGTCGGGCGTGTACGTGCCGCCGAGGACCTGCGCGAGGGCCCGGACGTACCCGGTGCCGACGTAGGAGGTCTGGCTGGCCAGCGGCACCACGAACGGGACATCCTCGGCCTTCACCCGCTCGGCGAGCAGGCTCACCTGCGGGTCGCGGAACAGCAGGGCCGACGTCGTTCGGTAGCCGACGACCGCCGCGGCCGCGGCCGCGGCGCCCGGCAGGCGCGGCCTGCGGCGGGCCAGGCCCAGCCCGATCGCGGCCCCCGCGGCCGGCCCGAGCAGGACCTTCTGCGGCCGCAGCCCGAGCGCACCGGCGGCCGCGCCCGCCGCCGTGGCCACCGGGACCGGGCCCGCCCCGGTCAGCCGGTCCGCCGCCCAGCCCAGTGGTGCCGCCAGCGCGCCGCTCATCAGGATCCGCGACCACAGGGCGGGGATCTCGCCCGGGCGCTGCCTGGCCCGCGCCACCGCCTCCGCCGTGGCCAGGCCGGCCGCGCCCGCCAGCGCGCCGACGGCCGCCTTGCCCCGGTGCGCCGTCAGGGCCGCCCCGGCCAGCGCGCCGATCAGCCCGGCCGTACCTATCTGCTGTGCCCGGTCTTTCTCCACACCATGGGAACCTATCGCCTCGCGGAACAAGCCCGCCCGGAGGACGTCGCCCCCGCAGGTAGATGCCCTAGGCTCGGGGCCGTGCGGGTTACTTCGATCGGCTACCTGACCGACGTGGCACTGCGGGTGCTCGAGGGTGCCGAGGTCACCGACCGCGGCGACTACCTGGTCGTCCGCACCCCGGACAACCCGGACTTCTGGTGGGGGAACTTCCTGCTGCTCGCCGCATGGCCCGGTCCCGGCACCGGGGAAAGCTGGCTGGCCCGGTTCGGTGCCGAGTTCCCGCTGGCGCGGCACGTCGCGCTCGGCGTGGACAGCGTCGGCCAGGACGATGTGGTTCCGCCGGAGTTCCTCGCCGCGGGGCTGGAGCTGGGGCGTGACACCGTGCTCACCTGCGCCGCCGTCCAGCCGCCGCCGCATCCCAGCGCCGAGGCCGAGATCCGGCGGCTGACATCGGACGCCGACTGGCGGCAATCGGCCGATCTGGGCGTCCGCTGCTTCGGTGACGACGGGTCCCAGGAGTACCAGGAGCGCAGGGCCGCGGCGCGGCGGCGGCTCACCCAGCAGGGCCGCGCGGCATGGTTCGGCGCCTTCGCGGGCGAGCGGCTGCTCGCCCAGCTCGGGCTGGTCGCCGCGGGCGGCGGATACGCCAGGTACCAGCACGTCGAGACCGATCCGGCGGCCCGGCGCCGGGGCCTGGCCGGGACGCTGGTCTGGCACGCGGGCCGCTACGGGCGCGAGGTGCTCGGCGCGGGCACTCTCGTCATCGTGGCCGACCCGGCCGGTGTGGCCATCCGGGTCTACCGTGCCTGCGGGTTCGCCGACCGGCAGAGCCAGTTCAGCTTCGAGCGGCCGTCCGGGGACTGACGTCCCCCGCCGGGAAACGGGTCAGCAGCCGCTCCTCTGTGACCACCGCGGAGACGAGTTCGGCCGGGGTGATGTCGAACGCGAAGTTGAGCGCCCGGGTTCCGGCCGGCGCGGCCGGGACGGTGACCTCCTCGTCCGGGCGCTGCTCGATCGGGATCGCCGCGCCGGACGGCGTCGCCTCGTCCAGGGTGGACTCGGGCGCCGCGACCAGGAACGGGATGCCGGCCCGGTGCGCGGCCAGGGCCAGGCTGTAGGTGCCGATCTTGTTGGCCACGTCGCCGTTGGCCGCCACCCGGTCGGCGCCGACGACCACCGCGTCCGCCAGCCCCTGGCTGATCAGGAACGCGGCCGCGCCGTCGCAGGCCAGCCGGTGCTCGATGCCGAGCTGGCCGAGCTCCCAGCAGGTCAGCCGGGCACCCTGCAGCAGCGGCCTGGTCTCGTCCACGATCACGTGGCTGAGCGCGCCCTCGGCGTGCAGGGCGCGGATCACCCCGAGCGCCGAGCCCCAGCCCAGGCAGGCGAGGCTGCCGGTGTTGCAGTGGGTGTGGACGCGGAGCCGCCCCCCGCCGCAGACCTGGATGAGGTAGGCGGCGCCGCGCCGGCTGATCTGCTGGCTCGCCGTGACGGAGAAATCGACGACGGCCAGGGCCGCCGCCTCGACGGCCGCGCGACCCTGCGGTATCCGGGCCGCGACCGCCGACACCTCGCGACGCAGGTTGACGGCGGTCGGCCGGGCGTCCGCGATCCGCTTGACCGCCGCGTCCAGCCGCGCCTGGTCCCAGCCCTCACGGCCGCCCTGACGGACGGCCAGGGCCACGCCCAGGGCCCCGGCCGCGCCGAGCACCGGCGCGCCGCGGACGGCCAGCGTGGTGATCGCCTCGACCAGCTCGTCCACCGTGCTGATTCGCAGCACGCGGACCTGATGCGGCAGCGCGGTCTGGTCCAGGGCCTCGATGTACCCATCCCGCCACGCGAGCACGTCCGGTGTGTCCATACGCCGAACCTACGCCGCCTGGACGCCAGTCCAGGCCACCCCAGGGGATCAGCGGCGCTCAGCAGCGCCCGTGGTAGGCGCCGGTGACGTAGGTGGTCCACGGACGCCAGTTGCGCCCGTTGCTGGAGATGGCGATTGCGGCCCTGGCGTTCCCGACCGGGTTGTAGGTGGCCAACGCCGGCCCGTGGCCTCCGTTGATCTGCCAGTAGCCGAAGTCGTTGGTGGGGCTGTGGGCGTACTGCCTGCCGCCGGATTCCGCCATGGCGATCTCGGCGGCGACGAAGGCCTGGGCGCGCGAGCCGCCCGCCGCCTCCCAGAGGGCCTCGAGGCCGGAGCAGCCGAGCGTGCCGCTCAGATGCCTCGCCGAGGAGGTCAGCACGGTGGCCGGGGCCTTGGCGTGCCGCGGCGTGTACGAGGTCGTGCCGCTCGGCGCGTGGTACGGGATCGTCAGCTTCTCGCCGACGTAGATGCTGTTGGGGTTGCTGACCTTGGCCCGGTTGGCGGCGTAGATCCACTGCCAGCGGCCCGGGTTGTGGTAGAACTTCGCCGCTATCGAGGACAGCGTGTCACCCGAGCGGACCGTGTAGGTGCGGGGGATCGGCTGGGCGGCGTGCCGGACGAGTGCGTCGGTGCGCGCCTGCTCGGTCACGGTCGTGGCCTTGGCGGGCGTCTTCACGCTGGCGTTCGCCGTCGCCGGCAGCGCGACGAGCGCGCCGGTGATCGCTACCGCCGGGGCGGCCTTGACCGCCTTCTCCGCTACCTTCTCAACCTGCGACGGTGTGGTGTGCCGGCCCGTTCGTCGGATCTTCCGGGCTCGGCGGTGCAGGTGCGTTGAATCCACAGAACTCCCCAAGTAGTTTCCGCGCCCGCCTACTCGTCCCGCTCCGGGCCTTCCGGCGAGCCTCTGCGGTCACTGCGTGTGACCGGTGTGGCTTTTCGTCGCTTACGGTGGTCTGTGCCGTCTGCGGAAGCATGGCAGCAACTGTCCGAGGCTCGCAGGGAAATTGAAGTATTTCTGTAACTCATCTGTGATGTTGAGGCTGATAGCACATGAGTGCTGAGATACTGCGATGGTGAACGATCACGGGCTGAGCTACTTCGAGGACTACGCGCTCGGGACCACTTACGATTGCGGAAGCGTCAGCGTCGACCAAGCTAGCATCATAGCTTTCGCTAAAGAATTCGATCCACAGCCGTTCCACGTTGACCCTGAGTCCGCGGCGGCCGGGCCGTTTGGCGGTCTGATCGCGAGCGGCTGGCATACCGCCGCTCTCGTGATGCGCTTGCTCGTCGAGAACTACCTGTCCGAGGAGTCGAGCCTCGGCAGCGCGGGACTCGACGAGCTTCGCTGGCCGTACCCGGTACGACCGGGCGATACGCTCCGTGCTCGGGCCACGGTCGTCGAGGCGCGCAGATCGCTGAGCAAGCCGGACCGCGGCATCATCAAGACCCTCGTGGAAGCGGTCAATCAGGACGGCCGGACGGTGATGCGGGCGACCGCGATCAACTTCATGCTCGTCCGGCCCGCGCCCGGCCCGTGAGCCCGGCCCTCGCGCATGAGCCCGGCCCGTGAGCCCGTGAGCCCGGCGCATGAGCCTAAGCACATTTTTTCTCGCCGGGCGATAATCCAGGTTGGTGACGTGGGACCCTGATCAGGTGGTCAGTGACACGACGAGGCGGCTCATGCTGCTCCGGCACGCCAAATCGGACTGGCCGGACGTGCCCGACCGGGACCGGCCGCTGGCCAAGCGGGGGCGGCGCGACGCCCCGGTCATCGGCCGCTGGCTGCACGACCGCGGCTACCTGCCGGACGCCGTGGTGTGCTCGGCCGCGCGCCGGACGCGGGAGACCTGGGAGCTGCTGGCCCCGGAACTCGGCGGCTCCCCGTCGGTGACCTTCGAGCCGCGGGCGTACGCGGCCAGCGCGCTGACCCTGCTCTACCTGGTCGGGGAACTGCCCGCCGCGTACCGGGCGGCGCTGCTGCTCGGGCACAACCCGGCCATCTCGGAACTCGCCACCAGCCTGGTCCAGCCCCCGGCAGGGGACGGCGCGCCCTCGCCGCCGGGGATCAGGTTCCCCACCGCCGCGGTGGCCGTCCTGGAGTTTTCCGGCGACTGGGCCGACCTAGCGCCCGGCCAGGCCAACCTGCTCGACTTCGCCGCTCCCGCCGATTTTTCGTTATTGTGTGTCATTACTACCCCTATAGAGGCTGTCGCGCCGGGCCTGTCGCGTCAGCCGGGAACACCGCCGCAGCCACCTCGGCCGCTACCGGGACAGCCTCGGACTCGCCGCGTGACGCTCACTCCGGAAATGAGCCACGCCGATGTGACATCGGGGTGGCCCTGGCAACGTCGATGTGACATCGGCGTGGTGCTGGCGCGGGCGGGTGGGTGGATTCGGGTTCCGGGGCGGGGCGCGCGGGACTCATGGGGCATGCGGGAAGCGGTGGCGGGGCAGGCCGGAGGGCCGGGGCAGGCGCCGTCGGTGCAGGCGCGGACCAGTTACGCGACGGCCTCTATAAGGCAGTAGTGACACACGATAATTCGAAGACAGGTACCCGTGCCCGGTTTGTCCGGGTGCGGGGAAGCTGGCGGCGCCGGGGGCGGTTACAACAGCCGTCGACAATCTGTGAGGAGAGCTGATGTCCCTGACCTTTTCCTCCGGCCCGCTGTCCGGTCACCCGCCGGAGAGCGTCAACTACCGGATCGACGGTCCGGCGCACAAGCTGCTGATGCACGAGTTCCCGCGCCGGGTGCGGGCGACCTTCGGCGGCGAGACGGTGTTCGACACGGTCCGCGCCGTGCTCCTGCACGAGACCGGGCTGCTGCCGCAGGTGTACGTGCCGCAGGACGACATCCGGGCCGATCTGCTGCGGCCCGCCGACCACCACACGTACTGCCCGTTCAAGGGCACCGCGTCCTACTGGACGGTGACGGCTGGCGGCCAGGTCGCGGAGAACGCGATCTGGGCGTACCCGGAGCCGAACGACGAGTCGCGCTGGCTGCTGGGGTACGCGGGCTTCTACTGGGATGCCATGGACGAGTGGTACGACGAGGACGAGCGCGTCGAGGGCCACATGCGCGACCCGTACCACCGGGTGGACGTGCGCCGGTCCTCCCGGCCCGTCCGCGTCCTGCTGGGCGACATGGTGCTGGCCGAGACCAGCAGGCCGCTGCTGCTCTCGGAGACCGGGCTGCCGAACCGCTTCTACATCCCGGCCGCCGACGTCCAGCAGGACCTGCTCGAGGAGAGCGACTCGCACACTATGTGCCCCTACAAGGGCACCGCCTCGTACTGGACGGTCAGCGCGGGCGGCCGCAAGCTCACCGACGCCGTCTGGTCCTATCCGCAGGCGGAGGGCGACGCCGCCGCCATCAGCGGGTACCAGTGCTTCCGGCACGACGAGCTGACCACCGAGGTCGGCCAGCCCGGCCAGCCCGGCTGACGCGAGCTGACGCCGGGGTGACCGGCCGGAGGCCGGGGTGACCGGCCGGAGGCCGGATGGCGGCAGTGACATCCGGCCTCCGGACTAGGCGGCCGCCCGGTCGGCCGGGGGCCGCTTAGGCTCCCGGCCGCCGACCGGAGCCGGCGCACGGGAGCCGGTGCCGGCGGTGGCTGATTCAGCGGGTGAACCAGCCGCCGTCTGGTTATGCCCGCCTGGCTCCCTGGCGGCGACGAAAATGGCGATGAGCCATGGCGAGCCGCTAGTGCGCCCGAGCCGCCCGGCCAGCTCCCCGATGGCCGCTACCAGTGCTTCCTTGGACAGCAGGTCGGCCTCGGACACGACGCCGATGACCTTTTCCTCCTCGTCCACGACGGGAAATGCGCTGACCCGGTGCTCGGTGAGCAAGGCGACGATGTTCTTGAACGTGGTGTCTTTCCTGACCGCCACCACCCGGGTAGTCATCACGTCTCTTACCCTGGCGCTCATTTCGCCATCGTCCCCTTCAGCCCGTTCCGCGTAGCTTCTAGAACGGGAGGGTCTCGCCTCCGCTTTTCGCGGATTTCGATTGCGTGGTGAGCGGCGCCCGCTCTAGCGGAGCGGTCACCGTTTCTCTGCGTCGACCCGGGATCCCTCCCGTTCGTCTTTCAGCACACCGCAGGGCGCTCTGGTGTCACAGAGACCAAGGTCCCGTAAAGAGATGACCTGAGCCACCGGCCGCAGGGGGCCATGCGTGGCAGCACGCGCCCGGCCCGTTCGGTCGAAAGGGGACAGAAATACGTCCGGCGGGCCCACCGCAACCAGGTGGCCCGCCGGACGCGGACGGGGGAACGGCCAGCTATTCGGCGCCGAACGCCTTGATCTCGGCCTCCTCGGCCTCGGTGAGCTCACGTGGCACTTCGCCGTGCGCGGCCTTCACCGCCTGCACATGGTGCCGGATCTGCTCCACGATCTCCGGGTTGGCCAGCGTGGTGACGTCGCCGACGTCGGCGAAGTTGGAGACCGACGCGATCACCCGGCGCATGATCTTGCCCGACCGGGTCTTGGGCATGTCGGAGACGATCCAGACGTTCTTCGGCCGCGCGATCTTGCCGATCACGGTCTCGATTGCGCTCTTCACCTTGGCCGCCATCTCGTCTCTCGCCTCGATGCCGGGCTTGAGCGAGACATATACCTCCACGACGCGGCCCCGGATGTCGTCGATCACCGGCACCGCGGCCGCCTCGGCGACCTCCGGCACGGTCAGGGCAGCCGACTCGATCTCCTTGGTGCCGAGCCGGTGCCCGGCCACGTTGATCACGTCATCCACGCGCCCCAGGATCCGGTAGTACCCGTCGGCGGCCTGCACGGCGCCGTCGTTGCAGAAGTACGGCCAGTCGTGCCAGTCCTTGCTGTCCGGGTTCTTGTTGTACTTCCGGTAATAGGTGCTGAGGTACCGCTCGGGGTCACCCCAGACCCCCTGGAAGATGCCTGGCCAGGGGTTGCGGATGCAGATGTTGCCCGCCTTGCCGCTGCCCTTCGGCACCTCGTTGCCGTCCTCGTCGTAGATCACCGGGTACATGCCGAGCACACCGGGGCCGCAGCTACCCGGTTTCATCGGCTGTAGGGCGGGCAGGGTGCTGCCGAGGAAGCCGCCGTTCTCGGTCTGCCACCAGGTGTCGGTGATCGCCGCCTCGCCCTTGCCGACCTCGGAGTAGTACCACCGCCAGACCTCGGGCTCGATCGGCTCGCCGACAGTCGTCATGTTCTTGAAGTGGTAGTTGTACTTCCGCGGCTCCTCCGGGCCGACCTTGCGCAGCATCCGGATCGCGGTGGGGGAGGTGTGGAAGATGTTCACGCCGAGCTTCTCCGCGATCCGCCACGGTCGGCCGCCGTCGGGGTAGTTGGGGACGCCCTCGTAGATCACGGTGGTGGTGCCCAGCGCCAGCGGGCCGTAGACGATGTAGGAGTGGCCGGTGATCCAACCGATGTCGGCCATGCACCAGTACACGTCGTCGGCGTGGATGTCCTGGTAGTACTTGGACGTGCCGGCCACGTAGGAGAGGTATCCGCCAGTGCTGTGCTCGCAGCCCTTCGGGCGGCCGGTGGTGCCGCTCGTGTACATCAGGAACAGCGGCGCCTCGGCCGGCATGGAAACCGGCTCGACGGTCTTGCCGACGTACTCCGGGAGCACCTCGTCGACGAAGAAGTCCCGGCCTTCCACCATCGGGGTCTGCGACGCGTACTGACCGGGATGGCGCCGCCAGACCAGCACCTTGTCGACATCCTGGCCCTCCTTGGCCGCCGTCGCCAGGGCCTCGTCGGCCTTGACCTTGTGATCGGTCAACTGGCCGGCGCGGTAATAGCCGTCCATGGTTATCAGGACGTGGCTGCCCGAGTCGGCGATGCGGCTCCCGCAGGCGTTGCCGCTGAAGCCGCCGAACACCTCCGAATGGATGACGCCCAGCCTTGCGCAGGCGAGCATGGTGACCGGCAGTTCGGCGACCATGGGCATGTGCAGCGTCACCCGGTCGCCGGTCTTGAGACCAGCGAAGTCGCGCAGCAGCGCGGCGAACTCGTTGACCTGCCGGTGCAGCTCCGCGTAGCTGATGTGCACGTGCTCATCGGACTCGAGCTCAGGCACGAATATGATCGCGGTCTTGTCCGGATTGGCTGCCGCGTGCCTGTCGACGCAATTGTAGGAGGCGTTCAGCCTGCCGCCGACGAACCACTTGAAGAACGGCGCGGTGCTCGTATCCAGCGTCGTGTGCCAGGGCTGGTCCCAGGCCAGCAGATCGGCGTACTCCTTGAAGCAGTCAGGGAACTTGTCCTCAGTGAACCGTTCCAGGATGGCCGGGTCTGCAGCGTTGGCCTGCTTGACGAAACTGGCGGGCGGCGGGTAGTAGTCCTCCTCGCGCCAGTGCACTGCGATTTGTGACTCGGAAACCACGGATGATTCGGCTGCTTCAGTGGCCTGCCCTTGGACGTCTTCGGCCATTGCGTGAGTCCCTCCGCTTGGGGTTACTTCAGATTTAACGCCGGAAGCACTCCAAATTTAACGCCAGCGGGCATTATCCTCCATGGTCACGGGTAACCTATCTGGCCGGGATCAGACCAGGTAAGTAACGCGGAGTACGCGTGAGCTGACGGATGCAGCTCGGGAAAGGCCCGGTCCAGGCCGGTGATCCGCATGATCTTCACCAGCGACGGCCGGGCCGAGGTGAGCATGAGCTTGCGGCCGGTCTCCCGCGCGTGCCGCGCGATCCGGGCCAGCGCCCCCAGCCCGGAGGCGTCGCAGAAGGACACGCCGGACAGGTCCACGGTGACCGGCGCCGGCCGGCCGTCGATGACCTCGCTGATGTAGGAGTAGGCCTGTTCGGCGGTGGCGATGTCGAGTTCGCCGGTCACGCTGACGATCTGGTATCCGTTCGGGCCGGTCCGGCAGGAGAGTTCAAGCTGGAGCGGCTCCACCGCGGCGGGTCGTCCCGCGCGGCGAACAAGATCGGTTATCACGATTGCATCACTTCCCCCGTCTGGTACTGCCGCCACATCCTTGTCGCGGTCCAGTAGACGAATGATCACGTGCCCCTCCCAGTTAAACGTCGGCGGACCGGCAAAACGTTCCGCGTACCGCCGAACCGGGACGGCACCCCAGTGCCCCGTAGACTGGGGTGATGGTCCCGATTCTGGCAGCAGGGTCACTACCAGCGCAAATAATTAGAACCCCTACGGTTGTGCCGATACCGGGATTCTGCTGAGTAATACGTATGAGGGGTGGCTCAGGTTCAACGGCTGACAGGGGATCCGCAGGAGTTCCCCCGGTTACCCGTGGGGCTGGAGCCCGTTGATGAGCACCGACGAGCACCACCGCCGGCTCCCCGCCGGGCCGCTGCGCCGCTACGTGGCCTGGTACACCGGCTACCGGCAGCGCGGGATGCCGCCGGCCCGGCACCGGGGCCTGCCGTCGCCCCACCTGACGCTGATCTTCACGCTGGACGAGCCGCTGACCATCTAGGCGCACCCTGATCCTGGGCAGCCGCCCGGCGAGTTCGGCACCCTGCTCGGCGGGCTGCACTCCGCCCCGGCGCTGATCACGCACGCGGGCGCGCAGTCCGGCATCCAGGTGGCGCTGCGGCCGCTCGGCGCGCGGGCGCTGCTCGGCCTGCCGGCCGGCGAGCTCGCCAGCCTCGACGTGCCCGCCGAGGCCGTCCTCGGCGGCGTCTGCGCCGAACTGCGCGACCGGGTCCGGGCCGCGGCCGGCTGGCCGCAGCGGTTCGCGGTCCTGGACGAGACCCTGCTCAAGCTGATGGGGCGGGGGATGACGGGGGCGGCACGCGAGGTGGCGCCGGAGGTCAGCTGGGCGTGGCACCAGCTGCTGCGGGAGGGCGGCACGGTGCCCGTGGCGGCGCTGGCGGCCGGGACCGGCTGGAGCGGGCGCCACCTCACCGGCCGGTTCCGGGCCGAGATCGGCCTGACGCCGAAGGCCGCCGCCCGGGTCATCCGGTTCGACCGGGCCCGGCAGCTGCTGGTGCGGAACCTGACCGTGGTCAACCCCGAGTACCGGCTGGCTGACCTGGCCGTGACCTGCGGGTATTTCGACCAGGCGCATATGGCGCGCGAGTTCCGCGCGCTGGCGGGCTGCCCGCCGAGCCAGTGGCTGGCCGAGGAGTTCCGAAACGTCCAAGCCGGCGCCTGGCTGACCGAGGCAGCCTGGGAGGGCCGGGCCTGGTAAACCAGCCAGGCCGGCCCTATGAGCGGAAGAATGGTGACAGCCATGGACGAAGCGACGCCAGCGCCGCAGGTCTGGCCGACCTTGCGGGCGCACGACGCCCGGGCGCTGATCAGGTTCCTGGTCGACGCGTTCGGGTTCGAGGAGATCGTGGTCTACGGGGAGGGAGACCGGGTCGACCACGCCCAGCTCTCCTGGCCGCCGGGCGGCGGCATCATGCTGGGCTCGGTCCGCGAGGGCGGCGAGGGCGGCGAGGACGCGCACGGGCAGGCCACGCCGTCTGCGCCGGGGACGTTCGGCGCCTACGTGGTCACCGACGACGTGGACGCCGTGTACCAGCGGGCCAGGGCGGCCGGGGCCGAGATCATCGCCGAGCCGCACGACACCGACTACGGCTCACATGATTTCGCCGCCCGCGATCCGGAGGGGAACCGCTGGTCGTTCGGCACCTACCGGGGCGAGCCGCGCAAGGCCCGCTGAACCACGGGGCCGGTCCGGGGTAACGTGCCGGTATGCGTGCCTGGCATGTCGAGGCGCCCGGGCCGGTCACCGGCCACCCGCTGCGCCTGCACCCCGATGACGAGATGCCGCGGCCAGGGCCAGGTGAGCTGCTGCTCAAGGTCCTGGCCTGCGGCGTCTGCCGCACCGACCTGCACGTGACCGAGGGTGACCTGCCGCCGCACCGGCCCGGACCCCCCGGCGTCACGCCGGGCCACGAGGTGGTCGGCGAGGTGACCGCCCTCGGCGAAGGCGCCCAGGCGGGCTTCGCCGACGGCGACGCCTGGGCGGGCTTCGCCGTCGGCGACCGGGCCGGGGCGGCCTGGCTCCGCTCGACCGACGGGACATGTAAGTACTGCCGGCGCGACGCGGAGAACCTGTGCCCGCAATCGCTGTACACCGGCTGGGACGCCGACGGCGGCTACGCCGAGTACATGACGGTGCCCGCCGCCTACGCGCACCGCCTGCCGCAGGGGTACTCCGACGCCGAACTGGCCCCGCTGCTATGCGCCGGCATCATCGGCTACCGCGCCCTGAAGCGGGCCGAACTGCCGCCCGGCGGCCGCCTGGGCCTCTACGGCTTCGGCGGCAGCGCGCACCTGGCCGCCCAGGTGGCCCTGGCCCGCGGCGCCACCGTGCACGTGCTCACCCGCGGCGAGCAGGCCCGGCGGCTGGCGCTCGAGCTCGGCGCCGCCTCGGCCGGGGACGCGGCCGATATGCCGCCGGAGCCGCTGGACGCCGCGATCTTGTTCGCGCCGGTCGGGGACCTGGTGCTGCCCGCGCTGGCCGCGCTGGACCGGGGCGGCACCCTGGCCATCGCGGGCATTCACCTGACCGACATCCCGCCGCTCAACTACGAAAAGCACCTGTTCCAGGAGCGGCAGCTACGCAGCGTCACCTCCAACACCAGGGCGGACGCCCGGGAGTTCCTCGGCTTCGCGGCGGAGCGCAGGCTGGCCGTCACCGTCCACCCGTATCCGCTGGACGCCGCGGACCGCGCCCTGGCGGACCTGAAGGCCGGCCGCTTCGACGGCGCCGCCGTGCTGGTTCCTTAAAGTTCCCTGACCGCTGGCCGTCAGTGTGCTGACCAATCGCCGGATAGGCCCGCCCTCTAGTCGTCGCGCTTCGAACACCGGGCATACTGGGCATCACAAGGAGCTGCCATGAGTAAGCAAGCGACACCGCCGCCGCCCGGCGACAAGGCCAAGCCGTCCGCGCCGCCCCCGCCACCGACGTGGCGGAACTGGCTCTGGCCGATCATGATCTTCGTCATCTTCGCGTTGTTCTTTCTGCTGCCCCACGGTACGCCCTCGACCAGCCTCACCTACTCCAAGTTCCTGTCCGACGTGTCGGCGCACCAGGTGAAGACGGTCCAACTCTCCAGCACTCCGGGTGGCACGAGCACCGGCACGCTGACCAACGGGAAGACCTTCACTGTGGTCATCCCGCCGCAGGCGGGCCAGAACCTGCTGACCACGTTGCAGAACGACGGCGTGCAGATCTCATCTGCGCCGTCGGGGAACAGCTTCGGCACCACGGTGCTCATCAACCTGATCATCTTCGTGCTGCCGATTGTGCTCTTCGTCTGGCTCTTCCGTCGGCTGTCCCGCGGCGCGGCGGGCGGGCTGCAGGGCATCATGGGCGTGGGCCGGTCCCGGGCCAAGGTGTTCGACGAGGAGCGGCCGGACACCAAGTTCTCCGACGTGGCCGGCTACGAAGGCGCCAAGTCCGAGATCTCCGAGGTAGTGGACTTCCTCAGGAAGCCGGACCGCTACACGCGGGCGGGCGCGATAGTGCCCCGCGGCGTCCTCATGATCGGGCCGCCAGGGACCGGCAAGACCCTGCTGGCCCGCGCGGTGGCGGGTGAGGCGGAGGTGCCGTTCTTCTCCGTGACGGGCTCCGGCTTCGTGGAGCTGTTCGTCGGAGTGGGCGCGGCCCGGGTCCGTGACCTGTTCGCCGAGGCGCGCAAGCGCGCTCCCGCCATCATCTTCATCGACGAGATCGACGCGATCGGCCAGCGCCGCTCGAGCGGCGGGGGCGCGTACGTGTCCAACGACGAGCGGGAGCAGACGCTCAACCAGATGCTCGCGGAGCTCGACGGCTTCGAGCCGACGTCGGGCATCGTGGTGCTCGCGGCGACGAACCGGCCGGAGATCCTCGACCCGGCCCTGCTGCGTCCGGGCCGGTTCGACCGGCAGGTGACGATCCCGCTGCCGAACGTCAACGAGCGCGCCGCGATCCTGGCCGTGCACTGCCGCGGCAAGAAGCTGGCCGGCGACGTGGACCTGAACACCATCGCCCGCGGCACGCCCGGCTTTTCCGGCGCGGACCTGGCCAACCTGGTCAACGAGGCCGCCATCTTCGCGGTGCGCGACGCGCGCGAGGTGATCACCGCGGCCGACTTCGACGCGGCCAGGGACCGGATCATCCTGGGCCGCCGGGAAGGCTCCAACGTGCTGCTGCCCGAGGAGAAGCACGCGGTGGCGGTGCACGAATCCGGGCACGCCCTGGTGGCCGCGCTGTCCGAGCACGCCGACCCGGTGGCCAAGGTGACGATCCTGCCCGCGGGCCAGACGCTCGGCGTGACCGAGCAGCTGCCGCTGGTCGAGCGGCACATGTACGGGGAGGACTACCTGTACGACTCGCTCGCGGTGCGGCTCGGCGGCCGAGCGGCCGAGCTGGTGGTGCTCGGCCAGGGGTCCACCGGGGCCGCCAACGACCTGGCCGGGGCGACCGACCTGGCCACCAAGATGGTCAGGGAGTTCGGCCTGTCGCAGGCGCTCGGCCCGGTCGGATACCCCGAGGGCGGGTCGGTGTTCCTCGGCGGCGGCGGGCCCGCTATGTCCAGCCGCCCGTTCGCTGAGGCCACCCAGGCGGAAATCGACCGCGAGGTCGCCAAGCTGCTGCGCCAGGCCGAGAAACGCGCGACCGAGCTGCTCAGCGAGCACCGCTCCCAGCTCGATGCGCTGGTCAGCCTGCTGCTGGAGATGGAAACGGTGGACGGGTCCGACGTGTACCGGCTGACGGGCCAGCCCGACCGCTCGTCCACCGCACCGTCGGACCACGTGCCGGTCACGGTGGCCCCCCGCGCGGTAGCGGCCGCCGACGCCAGTAACGAATAAGGGAGCCGAACGGGCCCTGGTATCAGCCCCTGGACCGGTTCACGCTGCGCCGGTTAACGCCACCGGCTCCAGGCGCCCGTCCGTGCGCCGCAGCGCCTGCCTCGGCGCGTCATCCTTGCGGGCGACGTGACCTGCGCCTTGCGCCAGGTTCCCTGCCTGGTGCATCCTGGTCCTGCTCATGTTGACTACGGAGAGAATGCTTATAATTACTCTGTGACACCAGATGGCGGTTCCAGGGGGCACCCGTGACGTACGACCACAACGCTGCTCCGGATGAGCGGCCGACCACTGCCGATGAGACCACCGGGACCTGGGACGACGCATTGCGGGCCAGTGAGCAGCAATTCTGGCGTGAGTTCGGCCCCGCGCCTTTCGGCCTGGTCACGGCCAGCCTGATGGCCGGCCTTGGCTGCGTTTGCCTCGCGGTTAACGACACGTACTGCGGGCTGACAGGCTACTCACGAACCGAACTTGGCGGAGGTGACTTCCTGAGTCAGTTCCACCCAGAAGACCAGCCTGCGCTCGAAATCCTGATCCAGGACGTCACGTCCGGCGGGACCGGCCAGATCGGGGCGGACGCGCGCCTGGTCCGCAAGGATGGCCACATCTTCCGGGCCCACCTGACCGGATCGGTGATCCGCCCGCCCGCTGGACAGCGATATCTCGCGATCTTCGTCGAGGACGCTACCGCCGCCGAACAGGCGCAGGCCGAGCTGCAGCGGCTCCAGCGCGAGCTGCAGCGGTCGCACCGGCTGGCGAGCCTGGGACAGCTCGTGGGCGGAATCTCGCACGACTTCAGCAATGTCCTCACCGTGATCGCCAACTACGCCAGCCTGATCCGCGATGAGGTGATCATCGCCGAGACAACGGAGAGCGCGGCCAAGTGGGGGCCCGTCCGCTGGGACGTGGAGCAGATCGAAGAGGCCGCCGACCGGGCCAGGAGACTGATAAAGCACCTGCTGGCCTTCGCCAAGAGGGTAGAGGCCGAGCCGGTACTCGTCGACGTCGGACAGGTGATCAGCGATACCACCGGGCTGCTGGGCGAGGTGCTCGGCGAACACGTCCCCGTCGTCACCCGGTAGGCCGAGGGCCTGTGGCCGGTACAAGCCGATCCCGGGCTGCTCAAGCAGGCCATCGTCAACATCGCCCTGAACGCCCGCGACGCCATGCCAGGCGGCGGTCAGGTCACCATCGACGCCGTGAATATCGATATGGAGAAACTCCCGGCGGACTGGCGGGACACCGCCGATATGGCCGAACTGCTCCCCGGCCGCTACGTCGGGATTCGGGTCACCGACGGCGGAACCGGCATGGACGCGGTTACCGCGGAACGTGCGTTCGAACCCTTCTTCACCACGAAAAGCGGGGACCGGGCGGCGGGACTCGGCCTGCCCGCCGTGCGCAGGTTCGCCACGCAGGCCGGCGGCAAGGCGTGGCTCCGGTCCCAACCGGGCCAGGGCAGCACGATCACGATGGTGCTGCCCGCCGCGGCCGGATCCGCTTCGCCGGCCGCGGGGCGCCAGGAGCCGGCGGCGGAGCCCGCCGGAACGGTGCTGGTGGTAGACGATCAAGCCGCGATCCGGGATGTCGCCCACCGGGTCCTGACCCGCGCTGGTTACCGGGTCGTGACGGCCGCGGACGGGCACGAGGCGCTTGGCTTTCTCAGGGACCCGGAGATGGCCGCCGACCTGGTCCTGACCGATGTGGTCATGCCGGGCATGACCGGCGCGGCCTTTGCCGCCCAGGCTCATGCCATGCGCCCGGGCCTGCCGATGCTGTTCATGTCGGGCTATGAGCAGGACGATGCCGCCGGGGAAGGCTGGCCCGATCCGGGGGCGCAGGTCATCGGCAAGCCATTCACCCGGGCCGCATTGCTGACCAGGGTCACTCAGATGCTGGCGGCCGCTGCTGACGTGAGCGCTGGCGGGTAGCCAGAGCAGCTAGAGCGGCAAGCGCGGCCCGAGCGCTGGTGACGTGCCCGCCGGGCGGGCCCTTGTTCACGTGCGAGGGCCGACGTTCCCGGGCCCTTCCGGCCGCCGGTCATGGTCCGGGCCCGGTGTACCCTCGGCCGTATGGCGATGGCGATGCCGGCGTACCTTCCCAGCCCGTCGATCAACAGCTTTCACATCGGCCCGCTGGTCATTCACTTCTACGCGCTGATGTACCTGGTCGGCATCGCCGTCGCGGTCATCATCACCAGGCGGCGGTGGCGCGCCGTCGGCGGCGACCCCGACCTGGTCGGCGACATCGCGCTGTGGAGCGTCCCGGCCGGGATCATCGGCGGCCGGATCTACTTCGACATCACCACGCCGATGGACATCCCGCACGTGTGGTACGGCGTGTTCGCGGTGTGGGACGGCGGTCTCGGCATCTGGGGCGGGATCGCCCTGGCCGCCGTGGTCGGCATCTGGCGGCTGCGCAGGCACGGCGTGAACGTGGGCCAGTTCATGGACGCGGTGGCCCCCGCCCTGCTGGTGGCGCAGGGCATCGGGCGGATCGGCAACTACTTCAACAAGGAGCTCTTCGGCCATCCGACGTCACTGCCCTGGGGGCTCGAGATCCCCTTCCAGTACCGCGCGTCCGGCGGGATCCCGGCTCAGGACCTGCACTTCAGCACGTTCCAGCCGACCTTCCTCTACGAGCTGATCTTCGACTTCGCCTGGGCGGCCGCGCTGGTCTGGCTCGGTCACCACCGCAAGATCAAGCCGCCCGGGCTGTTCGCGCTGTACGTCTTCGGCTATTCCGCCTACCGGATCTTCGAGGAATCGCTGCGCATCGACTCCTCGGTGTACATCCTCGGCCTGCGGCTGAACATGTACATCGCCTCCGTGCTGGCGGTGATCGGCGCGGTCTGGTTCTACCGCATCCAGCGCCGGCCCGCTCCCGTCGCGACCGTAGATCCCGCCGCAGCCGCAGACACCGGCGTCGGCGCCGGCGCCGACGCCGGACCGCAGGGTGTTGCGGCGCCGGCGAGTGATGCCGGGCCGGCGGGTGATGCCGGGCCAGCCGAGGGCACCGAGCCCGGGGGTTCCCCAGGCGACTCCTCAGCCGAGGATGTTCCCCGGGAATCCAGGGACGCCGAACAGGCCGCCTCCGATCCGTGATCATCGCGGACCATCCGGCCGACGCGCAGTGGCGCTGGTGGCGGGAGCGACGGCCGCCCGCGCAGCGGATCCACCTGGACTCGGCCGCGGCCGGCCGGTCCTCCCGGGCCACCCTCGCGGCGACGGCGGCGCACGCCGAGCGCGAGGCCGTGACCGGCGCGTACGTGGCGGCGGCGGAGGCCGAGCCGGTGCTCGCCGAGGGCCAGGCCGGGCTCGGCCGGCTGCTCGGCGTCCCGGCCGCCGGGGTGACGTTCGTGCCGAGCGCGGAGGCGGCGCTCGACATCCTGCTCGCGATCTGGCCGCTGGACGCCGGGAATAAGCAGGGCGACGCCGTCGCGGTGGTGCCGTCCGAATGGGGCCCCAACCTGCACGCGTTCGCCGCCCGGGGCCTACGGATCACCGAGATCGCGACGCACGGGGACGGCGCGGTTGACCTGGCGGCGCTTGAGCGGATGCTGGCCGGCGCCCCGACCCGACGACCCGCCCTCGTCCACCTGGACCAGGTCACCTCGCACCGCGGCCTGGTGCAGCCGGTCGCCGCGGTGGCGGCGCTGTGCCGCGCGGCGGGCGTGCCGCTGTGGGTGGACGCCGCCCAGGCTCTCGGGCACGTGGACACCGCGTGCGGCGCCGACGCCGTCTACGCCACCAGCCGCAAGTGGCTCACCGGCCCGCGCGGCGTGGGCGCGATCGCGGTGACCGAACCCTGGTGGGACCGGCTCAGGATCAGTGCTTCCGAGCTGGAACGAAGCGTCTGGCCCGCGGACAGCAGCCCGCTCTGGCTGATCGGAGCGGGCGAGGCCAACGTGGCAGCCTGGGTCGGGCTGTGCACGGCCGTCGCGGAGTACTCCGAAGCCGGCCCGGCCCAGGTCTGGGACCGGCTCGCCGCCGTCGGCAGGCAGACCCGCGAAGCCCTGGCCGGCCTGCCCGGCTGGGAGGTGGCCGATGCCGTGGACGCTCCGTCCGCCATCGTCGCGCTGCGCCCGACGAACGGCCAGGACGTCGCCGGCACCCGGGCCCGGCTGCTGGCCGAGCACGGGATCGTCACCACCGCGGGCAGCGTCCTGCGCGCGCCGCGCGACATGACCGAGCCGCTGCTGCGGATCAGCCCGCACGTCGACTGCACCCCCAGTGACCTGGACCGGCTGCGCCAGGCCCTGCTCGCCCTCGGCTAACTAGCGCGCCCGAACTCCAGCGGTGCGCCGGTCTCCACCAGGCTTTTCAGGCTTGATAGCAGCATCGGCCATCCCGGCGCGACTACCTTCAGGTACGAGCTGTCCGCCACGAGATGCCTATGCACCAGGCTCAGCCGGGTGACCTCACCCATCGCGGTGAGCTCGAAGCAGACAACGGACGTGTGCCCGCCGTTGGCCGCCAGGTGACCCGTCTGGAGCCACTCGCAGGCCAGCCGCTGCTCTGCTGCTGATTGCAAGCTCGCTTCCTCCCCGCCTGCCCGGCTTTCCTCCCCGTCTGCCCGGCCGGGACACTGGCGGGGGCCATCCCAATCGGCGTGGAACGACATCCCGAAGCGCTCCGACGGCACTTTCCCGGGGTCGGTCAGAACTGCCCACACCCGCTCGGGCGTGGAGCGCACGTAGATGTCGAAATTCAGGCTCGTCATCGTTACCCCGCCTCGCCCTTGTGCTTGCCTGGTGGTGTATGGACGGGCCGGGCGGTGGGCCGGCCGGTCGCGTGGCCGGCCGGCCCGACGGACGGGCTAGCAACGGTCGCGCAGTAGGCGGCCACCTGGCCAGCGCCGCCGGCCGCGGCGACCAGCTTCCGGAACGCCACGGCCTGCTGGGCGGCGGAACCGTGCGCCTCGGCGCGGGAGTAAGCCGTGCACAGGCCATGCGCCGCGGGACCCGTGGGATCCGGGCCGACCGGGACACCGGCGCGGCTGGTTTCGTCTGGGCTCGGCCTCGGCCTCGGCCTCGGGCTCGAGTTCGAGTTCGGGTTCGCCGCGGGAGCGGCAATTGAAGTGTGGGCGAACTGCTGGAGAGCAGCTGGCAGCACGCCGGCGTACGCGGCGGCGATGCTGCTGCCAAGGACCGTGGCCGCCATCGCACCCGCGAGCTTGGCGCTGAGCCGGGTACGGCGCAAGGCACGCCGCCGCGGGCGTGATCGCCGCGAGCCATCCGGCACGCCGCCCGCCCGGTGGAACTCGGCCAGAGCCCGGTCCAGTCCGGCCAGCTCGCCGCCGGACGGCACCCCCCGCAGCGCGGCCAGCACCTCCGCGACCGGTCGCAGCGTGGCGGCGGTCTCCTCCGGTCCCAGGTCTTGTGCCAGAAGAGCATCCAGGGCACCGTCCCCTACCTGGGGGGTGTCCATCCTGGATCGCCAGAGAAAGCTCAGCATGTCATCGGGTGAAACGCCGGGGTCCGTCATAGCGTTACACCCCTCTCGGCCAGGATGCCGGCCAGCCGCCGGAGGCCCCGATGGGCAGCCACCCTGACCGCGCCGGGGCTGCGGCCCACTAGCTCCGCCACGGCCTCGGTGCCCAGCCCCGCGACCACGCGCAGCATGATCACCTCGGCCTGAAGCGGGGGCAGGGCCGATACCAGCGCCATCGCCTGCCGGGTGGCCAGGTTCTGCATCGCGAGGTCCTCGGCGCCCGGCGCGCTCGGCACCTGACCCGGCCCCAGGTCATCCAGGGGAGAAGCCGGCCGCCGCGACCGGCGCCTGGTCTCGTCGATGGCGCGCCGGCGCGCCACCGTGAACAGCCAGGCCCGCCAGTCCGCTTCGTTTCCGCGGAACCTGGCCAGCCCCCGCACCACCTGAAGCCACGTCTCGGCCGCGATGTCCTCCGCGGCATCCGGAGCGATCATCCGCAGGTAACGCAGCAAGGCCGGGTTGGCATCGTTCCACAGCACTGTGAAGGCGGCATCACTGCCCGACTGCGCGGCCCTCAGCACGTCCGCAAACTCATCGCCAACCACAGAGCCGAGTATCGGCACGCCTGCCCCTTCTCGCAGCAAATCCGCCGACTCTGTCGGCAGCCGATCGCCGAACACACGGCCGATGGGCTGGCCCGCCTGCGGGCGGTCCTCCTCCGCCCGCAGGCGGGTGTCCGCCCAGACCACTACCCGGCCGGGCTCAGCGCGGGAAAAAGGGCCTTACCCAGTTAATCGCCGCGCGCCCGGGAATCGTTACACGCACCCGCGCGTCGGCCCCGGCTGGATGCAAATCCGGGCGCCCGACCCGTCATGCTTGAGAAACTCGGGGCCGCCGGGATTGCGCACCGCTACACTCCAGCTCGTGCATTCTCGCCCTGTATTCGCCGATCCGTCGGGAAGACGCCGACGGATCATGCGATGCATGGGCCTCGGATCGGCGGCGGCGCTCGCCGTCTGCCTCGGTGCCGTGGTCGTGGCAATCGCAGGAGGACCCCAGGCTCCGTTCGCGAAGTGGGCTGTTCCGAATGCCCCGGCGGCCGCGACATCGAACGATGGCCGCGCCGCCCAGGGACATGGCTCAGGTGGCAGCACCATCAGTCCGTTGCCGCCTGCGGCGCAGCCGGGCGCTGTGCCGTCTCCGTCTTCGTCTCCAGATCCCTCGCCGGGACAAAGCACTTCCGGCTCGCCGTCGGCGAGCAGCTCTTCTTCATCGCCGGCGCCTACCAATCCGGCTGGAAATACCCCACCGGGGCGCACCAAGTCGCCCAACCCGCGCAAGAGCTCTCATGGTGCCTGAGCGGACCGTGTCCCGGCTGCCCAGGCCGGCGGACCCGCACCGTGCCGCGGGCCGCATCACCATGAACTCCCGGCCTGCGAGCCACCGTAAGAGCCGCACGCCACGGGGACACTGGGTGCTGGTCAGCCTCGTCATGATCGTCTTCGCGGTCGGGCTCCTCGTCGAGGGCTACACGCGCGGCGTGCTCGGCGAGAACAACGCGGATGAGCCAGGGCCTGGACCGCACGCCACCGCGCCGTTCGCGGCCGCGGGCGGCGGTCCGGTCATCGACGGGACCGGCCCGCGCGTGCGCAGCTACTCGTTGCCAGCCCGGACTGTGGCTCTGACCTTCGATGACGGGCCCGACCCGACGTGGACGCCGAAGATCCTGGCGGTCCTGCGCCGGTACCGGGTGCCCGCGACGTTTTTCCTGGTGGGCGCGCATGTGGCCAGCTCCCCGGGCTTGGTGCGCGAGGAGCTGCGTGACGGTGACCAGGTGGGGTCGCACACTTACACGCACGCCAACCTCGCCACCGCGGGATGGCGGGAGGACTTCGAGCTAACCCTCACCCAGAACGCGCTCGCCGGGGCGGCTGGCATCCGCGCCCGCCTGCTCCGGATGCCTTATTCGTCGGAGCCGGACGCGCTGACCGCGGCGGACTGGCGGGCCGCCAGGCAGGCCGGCCGGGATGGCTATCTGGTCGTGCTCACCGACCGGGACACCAGAGACTGGGCCAGGCCCGGAGTCGCGCATATCGTGGCCGCCGCCGTGCCTTCCGGCGGCCGGGGCGCGATCATCATGTTCCATGACGGCGGCGGTAACCGCGGGCAGACCGTCGCCGCGCTGCCGGCCCTCATCACGCGGCTGCAAGCCGAGGGTTACCGATTCACCACCGTCACCGGCGGCTTGCGGCTGGCCGCCGGGGACGCGCCCGCCACCACGAGCCAGCGGTTCGCCGGTACCGCGCTGGTCCTCACCCAGCAGGCCGCCGATCACGCCGTCGCCCTGCTGGCAGTCGTGCTCGTAGCGGCGAGCGTGCTCACCGTCATCAGGCTGTCCCTGCTCGTCGGCTTCGCCGCGGCGCACCGGCGCCGGGCCCGCCGCGGCCGGGCCCGGCGGCCCCTGCGCTATGAACCGGGCTTCCTGCCGGATGTCTCTGTGGTGATCCCCGCCTACAACGAGGCGGCGGGAATCGCTGCCACCGTCTTGTCCATGGTCAGAAGCCGGTACCGCGGCCGGATCGAAATCATCGTCGTTGACGACGGCTCCTCCGACGACACCGCGGCCATCGCCCGCAACCTGCGCATCCCCTATGTCCGCGTCATCAGCCAGCCCAACTCCGGCAAGCCGGGCGCGCTCAGCCGGGGCATCGCGGAAGCCCACAGCGACATCCTGGTTCTCGTCGACGGAGACACCATCTTCCAGTCCGACACGATCGGCCGCCTGATCGCACCGCTGGCGGACCGAGACGTCGGCGCGGTCAGCGGCAACACCAAGGTCGGTAACCGCCGCGGCTTTCTCGGCAGCTGGCAGCACCTCGAGTACGTCATGGGGTTCAACCTCGACCGGCGGCTATTCGACATGCTCGGCACGATCCCCACCGTGCCCGGCGCGATCGGCGCCTTCCGGCGGGCCGCGCTCGCCGCCGTGGGCGGCATCAGCACCGACACGCTAGCCGAGGACACCGACCTGACCATGGCGTTGTGCCGGTCGTCCTGGCGCGTCGTGTACGCGCCCGATGCCATCGCCTGGACCGAGGCGCCCTCCACCTTGCGCCAGCTCTGGCGGCAGCGCTACCGATGGTCCTACGGCACCATGCAAGCGATGTGGAAGCACCGACGAGCGGTCATCGAGCACGGCCAGTCCGGCAGGTTCGGCCGGTACTGCCTCACCTACCTGGCTCTCTTCCACGTCCTGCTGCCGATGATCGCGCCGGTCGTCGATGTCTTCTCCATTTACGGGGTGACATTCCTCAACCCGGTGAAGGTGATCGGTTTCTGGCTCATGTTCGTCCTCCTCCAGGCGCTCGCCGCCGGGTATGCGCTCAGGCTCGACGGGGAACGGCTGCGGTCCTTGTGGGTATTGCCGCTGCAGCAATTCGTCTACCGGCAGCTGATGTACCTGGTCACCATCCAGTCCGTCATTACCGCGCTCATCGGCACCCGGCAGCGCTGGCAGGTCATCCGGCGAGCCGGGGTCTTCGCCGATGACCCGTCGGCCATGCCAACCTCCGCTTTTCTCGGAGGATCCAGCCGACTGTAGCCTGCACGATGTGGCATCGAGCCGGCTATAGGTCAATGCCAGGAACTTAAGGAGCCCATGGTGCCGAATTTCCGGGCTTTGCTGCTGGTCAGGATCCTCACTGCGGGTGGGAGCAGCCCCGACGGGCGGCGCGGGTGCCGGCCTGCTGTGGTATGGCGCCGGCTGCCGGCCTGCAGCGCGACGGAATCCCGTTATGCTCCGCTATGCCTCAATTTTACATTGAGACATTTCGGGCGCTGATCATGATCGTGGCCAGTTTTGGGCGCTATTTGCCTGTTTCTGGCCATGATCATGAAACAGCCCGAGCCGAGGGTGCTTCCTTAAGTTCCTGGCATTGTTGCGCCATGCGCGCGGAGAGGAGTCGTATCGGTAGGAGACGACTTTCTTGATGTGCTGCTGTGCAGAAGATGGAGGTTTTGTGGCCCTCCGGTGTCGCTCTGCGGGGAGAGATGCCAAACCACCTCAAGCTGCGTTAGCTAGCGACTGTCGTGGTGAGCGTTGAGGAAAAGGCGGTGTAAGAGCCGTCAGGCAGGGACCAGGAAGACGAACGCAAGTGAACCGCTGATGACGTGTCGAGAGTTAGGAAACGGCATCAAAACCGGGGTGTCAATGCGACCTCGGGATGAGCCTGGCGGGAGCCCGTCTATTGGCCAGGTGGTGTCCGGCATGGAGGCGGCGTGAGTCTGGTCTGCGGCTTCTGCATGGAACATGGGAAGGCATGCGCTGATACCGCGCCTGCGCGGATTTTAAGGTGGCGGGTGCGAGAGGGAGTGCGCCGGGCGGCAGAAACCGGGAGGCGCCGAGTACCGTTGCGGCGCATGCTGGCGGACCGGCTCGTAGTAGTGATGAAACTCCTGCAATGGGAGCGGAGCGAAGGGGCCGGCTCATCTAGGGTTTGCTCTCGCGGGCAACCAGGCGATGTTCTGGGAGGAGACGAGTGGGCAAGTCAGGTCCGGAAGGAAAACCGTTTCAGATACCGGAACGGCTCGTGTGGGAGGCGTATAAGAGCGTCAAGCGGAACAAGGGTGCAGCTGGGGTGGACGGGCAGTCCATCGAGGACTTCGAATCCGATCTGAGGAACAATCTCTATAAGATCTGGAACAGGATGTCCTCGGGGACGTACTTTCCGCCTCCGGTGCGGGCAGTCGAAATACCGAAACCGCGCGGCGGGGGCACAAGAATGCCAGGCGTGCCGACGGAACCAGCAAACTGCGGATTCGCGCAGGGCTCGTGAGGTTCCGGAATCATTCGTCACGGTCACGCACCCGTTTCATCCGCTGGCCGGGCGGCGGCTGCGGGTGCTGTTCGAGCGCAAGCTGGCCGGCGGG
>WNGJ01000082.1_pt1 | contig 69036 bp, 61 predicted proteins | sample 5400611 | NCBI WGS metagenome assembly WNGJ01 (sample SAMN13153375, study PRJNA577476) | soil metagenome | isolation source: 40 cm soil or saprolite under Garry oak tree replicate 1 | place: USA:California | collected 2016-06-15 | reverse complement strand
CAGTTGTCGCGCCAGCGGCAGTGCTGCATAGCTATGTACGGACGGGATAACCGCTGAAAGCATCTAAGCGGGAAACCCACCTCAAAACGAGAATTCCCTTGAGAACCGTGGAAGACGACCACGTTGATAGGCCGGGTGTAGAAGTGCAGTAATGCATGCAGCTTACCGGTACTAATCGTTCGATCGGCTTGATTGCTCTCATTTTCAGTGTCCATAGGGCCGCAAGGCCCGTGACTAACTTGAAATGTGTGACCGGCGAATAGCGGATAGTGAGTGGCGAATAGAGCAAGGTTCTATTCGCTATTTGCTACTCCCCATTCGCCTGAGCGCGTAGCGCTCAATAGCTTGCTTCGTTTTCCTTGTCCTTCGCCGGCCTGGTGGTTCTAGCGAGGAGCTTGAACCCGATCCCATCCCGAACTCGGCCGTTAAACTCCTCAGCGCCAATGGTACTATGGCTTAAGCCCTGGGAGAGTAGGTCACTGCCAGGCCTGCCAAGGACAAGAAATAATTCCTCTTTGCGTGTCACGATCAAACAAGACGCCGCTTCCCTTCGGGGAGGCGGCGTTTTTGTTTGCCCGATTTATTTATTTGCCCGTGATCGCCCGCTTTGCGTGTTCCTACACGAAACCCGGTCCGCGTTTGCAAAGCGGCCGTCGCGCCACGAGCCGTGTCACGAAATGACGCCTCGCCGCATGAAAAAAACGTGGCAAATATGAGCCTCCGGCCCCGGTCTTCAATTCAACCGAAACCGTGGAACCAGTTCATGACCCATTCATTTCAAAATTCGTACGCAGTTCTGCCTGTAAACTCGAACGGTCCCATCTTGAGGAGATTCCCATGCGCGAGTTGATTCGTCCCGTTGCCACCGCCTTGAGCATTGCCTGCCTTGCTGCCTCGTTCGCGGCGCTGTCCGCCGACGGTGCGCTCGCCCAGGCCAAGGACGCAGCGCCGCCGGCCCAGGCCGGGCAGCCGCCTCAATTGAAGCAGATCGCGTTGACGGACAAGCAGGTCGAAGGCGTCCTGGCCGCGCAGAAGGACATGAACCCGATCACCGACAAATTGCCGGACAACGCCCCGCCGGACGCCAAGGTGATCTCACAGCTCGAGGGCATCGCGAAGAAGAACGGCTTTGCGAGCTTCGACGATTACAACAATGTTGTCGACAATGTCAGTCTTGTCATGGGCGGCATCGACCCCGCGACCAAGAAGTATGTCGGCTCCGAGGCCGTCATCAAGTCGCAGATCGCCCAGGTCGAGGCCGACAAGAAGATGTCCGCCAACGACAAGAAGCAGGCGCTCTCCGATCTCAACATGGCGCTGAAGGCGCATGAGCCGCAGGTCGAGAACAAGGGCAACATCGATCTCGTCGTCAAATATTACGACAAGCTCAATGAGGTGCTCGGCGCCGATCAGTAAGGCTCCCGAAGTCATCATGCGCGTGCGCGTGACGAGAAATCATTGCGCGAAAAGCCTCGGAGCCTGCTCCGGGGCTTTTTTGCATTGTTACAGCATGATCCGGAAGTGTGGGCGCCGGTTTTCCCTCGCGACAAACGCGAAGCGTTTGCGCGGAGATCATGCTCAAACAACAGGTGAGAGCGCGAGCAAGATTCATCCTGAAGTCATCGCGCCCTAGGGCCTTTTCCGTTCCGATTGAATCGGAACGGAGGCTCTCGGTTCTTGTCTTGACGCGTTTTCGTTTTCTTTACGCGGACCGGTGCCCACTTCGCTGGAAAACGCTCTAAGTCCGCGTGCGCATTCGCATCATGAAGCTGTCGAACGACAGCTCGGCGACCTGCATCCACACCAAGGAATCGCTGCGATAGGCCGTCAGGCTCGCATACATCTTTCCGAAGTGCGGATTGCTCTTCGAAAGGTCCGCATAGATCTCGCCCGCGGCGCTGTAGCAGGCCTCCAGCACCTCCTGCGGGAACGGACGCAGGATCGCGCCCGCCACCATCAGGCGCTTCAGCGCCGGCGGGTTGACGTAGTCGTATTTGCCGGTGACCCAGCTGAAGCAATCGTTCGACGCGGTGGTGATAGCGGCCTGATATTGTTTCGGCAGCGTGTTCCAGCGCGCGATATTGACGACGTTGTGTCCCTGGCCGGTGCCTTCCCACCAGCCTGGATAGTAATAATATTTGGCAACCTTCACGAAGCCGAGCTTTTCGTCGTCATAGGGGCCGACCCACTCCGCGGCATCGATGGTGCCCTTTTCCAGCGCCGGATAGATGTCCCCGGCCACGATTTGCTGCGGCACACCGCCGACCTTGGCGATGATGTTGCCGGCGAAGCCGCCGACGCGGAATTTCAGCCCCTTGAAATCATCGATCGTCTTGATCTCCTTGCGGAACCAGCCGCCCATTTGCGCGCCGGTGCTGCCGGTCGGCATCCCCAACACGTTCTGCTCCTTCAGAAGATCGTTGAGCATGTCCTGGCCGCCGCCCCACAACAGCCACGAGATGTGCTGGCGCGTGTTGAGGCCGAACGGCAGCGCGGTGCCGAACGTGAATGCCGGGTTCTTGCCCCAGTAGTAGTAGAGCGCGGTATTCCCCATCTCGACGGTGCCGTTCGACACCGCGTCGAGCACCTGCAGGCCCGGTACGATTTCGCCGGCCGCGAACGGCTGGATCTGGAAATGGTTGTCGGTGACTTCGGCGACGCGCTTGCAGAAATATTCGCATCCGCCATAGAGCGTATCGAGCGATTTCGGCCAGCTTGCCGCCAGCCGCCACTTCACGTCCGGCATCGATTGCGCGATTGCCGGGGCGGCAACCGTACTTGCCGCAAGACCGACGCCACCAGCCTTCAAGAAATCACGACGTTTCATGCGCTTCCCCTCTGTTTATGCCGAGTGCTCGACGAGGGACAACGATCTTGATTGTCGTTTTTGGTTCGTCGGCGGCCGACGTGGATGCCCGGATATTTGATCTCGGACCGGCGGGCAGGATGACCAATCACTTGAAGGGAATCAAGCGCGCCATCTTTACGCAGTTGCGAAGAAGGAGGGCCAAGCTGACGCGCGCCGGCGGCAATCCCCTGTCCCGGCAAGCCGGGCGAGGTAAGATGCACCAAAATCTAGCGCGCGGAAGCAAACACCGCTTCCATTGCCTTGCGCGTCTTCACGGTATCGTCGCTCGCGTCGACCTTGATGTCACTCCAGCGCACCACGGCGCCATGGGAGACGTTGTTCTTCAGCTTGACCCGATGCGCGAGCCCGATCGGCAGCGCGCCGGCTTTCAGGCTCGCCGCAGCCGGCATCAGCCTGCCCCACACGGTGTAGCCGCCTTCGCCGTCGAGCATCTCGCCGGCGCGCAAGTTCCGCTTAGCGACGGCTGCGACGTCACCACGAAAACCTTGCGGCTGTCCGGTCGGCTCCTTGCGCAGGGCCGCCGATAAAATCGAGATGTTCAATTCCAGCCCGATCAGATGATAGGGCTTGTACATCGCCGCGTATCGTCCGCTGGCGTCGGTCTTCAGGCCGTATTGCTTGAAACAATCGGCGGCATAATCGTTCGGCGCTTCCAGCACGACATAGACGCCCCAGCGCAGGTCGCGAAACACCGGCCGCCCGTCGCGCTCCAGCGACGACACCACGTCCACCACGCCAGATTTCTCCAAGACGCCGCCTTGCGCGCGCGGTCGCATCACATGCGGCAGGTCGTCGACCCCGCAGGGCGGAAACAACAATCCTTCGGAAGGGACGTCGAGCCCGGTGGCATTGGCGATCGCCGCCATTTCGATGGCCGATTTGGTGCCGTCGAGAAACGAGTTGAACATCTGCGGGTTCATGCCGGCGGATTGCGCCTCGCCCGCGGTGAGTCCGTAATGCTGCCAGACGCCGTCCGGCGTCACGTCGTGATAGGCGGGCAGATACTTGGTGCCCTTGCCGGCGGCGACCACGTGGAAGCCGGTGGCGCGTGCCCAGTCCACCATCTCCGCCGTCAAGGCCGGCTGGTCGCCATAGGCGAGCGAATAAACCACGCCGGCCCTGCGCGCCTCCTCGGCAAGCAACGGCCCCGCGAGCACGTCGGCCTCGACATTGACCATCACGATGTGCTTGCCGGATGCAATCGCCGCGCGGGCGTGACGGATGCCGACGGCCGGATTGCCGGTCGCCTCCACGATCACCTCGATGTCGCCCGCGGTCGCTTTCGTAGTCTCCGCGGTGAACGTCGTTGCGGCGATCCGCGCCTCGTCCCAGCCAACGGTCTTGCAGGCATCTTTTGCGCGCTGCGGATCGAGATCGACGATGACGGGCACTTCCAGTCCCGGCACGTGCGGCACCTGCGACAAGAACATCGAGCCGAATTTGCCGGCGCCGATCAGCGCGACGCGGACCGGCTTGCCGGCGGCGCGGCGGGCGTTGAGGAGGCGATGAAGATTCATGGGGGCAACCAATCCTGTCTCTCGTCGTTCCTGGGCGCGCCACCGAACTCGGGTTTACCCGAGTTCGGCTATGTCATTTGTCCAAGTCGGCAACAGCCGACTTGGATGGCGCAAGCCCGGAATCGATTCGACGACATGCTCGGTGGTGAAATGGATTCCTGGCTCAACGCTGCGCGTTGCCCCGGAATGACGGATGATGACATGCAGGCTCGAAACGCTTCTACTCCGCCGCTTGGCGATGCGCACGCGCCAACCGCAGCAGCGCGTCGTCGTCCACGGTCTCGATCGGCGTGAAATCGCGGTGCGCGATATAGTCCGGCCGGGTCGGTGTGCGGATGTAGTTCGAGACCGCGTTCAAGGTCAGATAGACGATCTTGCGCGGGTAGGGCGTGATGTTGCCGGCCGAGCCGTGCACCAGGTTGCCGTGGAACATCAGCATGCCACCGGGCTTGCCGGTCGGCGCGACGATGCCGCCCTGCTTGACCAGCCGCGTGACGGTTTCTTCGTCCAGCGTCCACAGCGGATAGGACGTCGTCTCGAGGTCGTGCGAGGCCTTGAGATCGCCGGCCGTCTGGCTCTTCGGCACCAGCATCAAGGGGCCGTTGATCGGCATCACCTCATCCAGGAAGATCGCGATGTTCATGGCGCGCGGCTCCGGCATGCCGTCGTCGCGCTTCCAGGTGCCGTAATCCTGGTGCCATTGCCAGACGTCGCCGGTGAAGGCGGATTTGGCGTTGATCTTGAACTGGTGCATGTAGAGCTTCTCGCCGAATATTTGCTCGATCGGCTCGATCATGCGCGGATGCGCGCCAAGTGCGCCGAACGCCTCGTTATAGAGATGGGCGGCAAACGCCGTGCGCGGCGCGCCGCTCTTCTCGCGCCACACCTCCGCGCGGTCGGCGGCATAGATGCCTTCGGCCTCGCGCGCCAGGAAGGCGGTTTCCTCGGCGCTGAAAAGCTCGGGAAGCAACAGCCAACCCTCGCGGTTGAAATGTTCGATCTGCTCCGGGGTCAGTTTCATGGCATTTCCTCCTTTGGTTTTTTCTGATTGATGGTAACGGCGGCTACGCCGCCTGTTCGAGTGCTCGCAGTCTCTCCTCGGTCTTCTGTCCCGCGGTTTGCGCATGGGCGAGCGCCGCGGCCTCGGCGGCCTTGGCGTTGCCGACAAGAATGTGCGCGGCGATCGCCGCGTGCTCGGTCCAGGCGCTCTCGCGATAATCGAGTTCGGCCAGCACGGCCGCCATCGAGCGGCGCATATGCGGCCATTGCGGCGCGATCATTTCCTCAATCACGGGATTGCCGGCGAGGTGGTAGATGGCGCTGTGAAAGTCGACGTCGAGCGCGATCAGCCGCGCCAGCGGGGTCTTCCTGTCGATCCCGCGTCCGGCGCGCAGCGCCGCTTCAAGCCGGCTGCGTCCGGCCGGGTCGGTCTTGACCTGTTTCGCCGCAAGCCGGGCGGCAAGCGCGTCGATCGCGCCGCGCACCTCGTAGAGCTGGCGAATACGCGCGGGATCGAGCTGCGTGACCTCGAAGCCGCGACGGCCGCTTTCGGCGAGGAGACCTTGCCGATGCAACAGATGCAGCGCGTGGGACACCGGCTGGCGTGACACGCCGAGCTTTTCGGCGAACTCGTTCTGCCGGATGCGATGGCCCGGCGGCAGCGTGCGGTCGATGATCGCCTCGAGAATGCGCGCGTAGACCTGGTCGCTCAGGTTGGGAAGCGGATCTAACGGGATCATGCGCGGCTCGTTCGGAATACGGAATTCCGTATTCCGAGAGCCTAGCCCTCGCCCGGTCGGCGAGTCAATGACCGCACGCTGGAAGAAGTCGGCCAGCAGGTCTCGGTGACGCGCGAGCGTATTCGCCAGATCGAGGCGAAGGCGCTCAGGAGCTGAAGCCATCCGTCGAGGTCGCGGAAGCTGCGGAGCTTTTTGGATAACTGAGTTCGGGCTGCCGCCAGCGGTCGGACAGGGGCGGTTAGGGCCTCCCTGGAAATCTATTCGTTATCAATGAGTTAGAGTGACCTGGCATTCATCTCGCGTTCAGGTCCGGGTCGTATTATATGGATGATACCGAACGACCCTGCGGGGGAAGCCAAAAATGACGCGCTATCAAAGAACCTGGGCAACGCTCTTCACCCTGGCGGTGACCTGCTCGCTGCTGTTGTCCACCGTGGCGTTCGCGCTGGACGACCCGAAATAGGCCGGTGGCTCGAAGCCACCGGATCCTTCGATTTGAGGATCTCGTCTCTCAATTCAGGACGTCGCGCTCCGAAAAGCTTTCGAGTTGATCCTGCGTCGCCAGCAGGGTCTCGTAGACTTCCAGCACCCGATCGGTTGCGATGCGATCCAGGATGCGGCCCTTGTTTTTTCCTTCGGTAGCCGTGCTGACTGCCGGTTCGATCAGTTGAAACGCAAGCGCGAGCATCTGCCGGTTGTCCCTGATGCGGTCCATGATGCTGTCCTTGGATTTCAACGATAACGTCTGATCAATCAAATTGATCTCGTTGCGGACGTAGCGCTCGATATCTTCAGCGCGGGCAATTTGTAGATTGTTCGTGATGCATCTGAGACTGAGGGACATCAGGCCCTTGGCCTCACTGCCGATGATGCCGGCCGACCGTCGCTTCATGATCGGGTGTTTGAGGGCTTGATCCACATAATCCGATTTGGCCGAGAGATAGGTCGTGTAGATGGTCCTGAGACGTTCGGTCGCGGCCGCCTTGGTCAGCTTATCCACTTCTTGCTCCGGCGCAGCATCTTGCGCCGTGGCTTTGGCAGGCGTTCCCGAATTCTTCGATTTGGCCGCAACCGCCTTAGGGAGGTCCGGGATACTGCAAAGGCCGTCGTCACCGGATTCAGAAGCGCCGATCGGTCCGGTCGTCAGTTTGAAATCGTTGTTTTTCTTGCTCAATTCCGAGATCGCCACGAACGACTGCATCTCATCGGCAATCGCCTTGAGATTCTCGATGTGATAGAGCCGCAGCCAGCTCGAGGCCGAGAGGCCGCGCTGGCGTATCCATTCATTGAAAAACAGGCCCTGGGTCAGCCTGGCGCGCAGCAAATACCAGCGATCCGCGACGGTGTTCGCAGCAGACACGGTGTTCGCAGGCGGCTTCGCCGCGGACTCCTTAATCCGGTCCTTTGCCTTAATGATCCAATTGTCCATCGCGATAACAGCGGGTTCGTAGTGGTGCAGCGCCGCCATCGCGGCCGCGTAGGCCATCGCGGCATAGGGTCGCGATACGCGGGTCTTGTTGAACGCTTCGATCGAACCGGCGTCGAGGGCCTTCCTCATCTCTGCGATGTCCTGAAAATCAGCGCATGAATAGCGTTTGTCGGATGCTCCAATCTTTTGCAGCTGGTCCCACCTCGGCCCCACATAGTCGGTCAAATGATCTATCGGCGCTAAGAGTTGGTCCTTTATTTTTTTGGGATCCGGGCTGTCCGATGTGGCGAGTTCTCGCAGCGGGTCATTCAGGAGAACCAATTGCTGTTCGATGAACGTGCTGTCGCCGTTCAACAGGAAGATGCCCGACAAGCATGATGCGATTGGGCTGAGAACGCGCGGCGCAAGCGCACCAGGGTCGACGGGATCCGGTTTGGGCTCGAGTTCGTAGCGTGACAGAACTTCGATGAATTCGCCGTCACGGCTGATATTGGATTTGTTGTCGTTGGATCCGATGTCGTAAAGTTTAGCCAGTCCGGCCGATTGTCCGCTGTCGCCCTGGGTGTTCCGAAAGGCGCCGCCGGGCTGCTCGGCTGACGTCCTAGAGGCCTTCGGTGTGGCTTCGGAGAATGAAATCTCGGTGGTTGTGCCTACTGAAATCTTGTTGATGCGCTGCGCATACGACCTTACGACTTCCTCGCCGCCGATGCCTAGGATGACGAGTACGGCAATTAATGCGATTTCCAGATAGTCCGATGCTTTAAAGTTGTAATCATCCGTGTTCTTAAGAAGCCGATTGAGCAGATTCCCAAGTAGTATTCCGACCAATCCGCCGAATATTGCAGCACCCATCCGTGGGCTTGTTAGGGCATCGGTGAAACGATACGCGTAGCCTTCCGTGGGATGTACGCTTTGTGCAACAATGATTGTGGCAATAAATATGAACAGCAGGATTGCAGTGACGAGGACGATGGCCTTAAACACCAAGTAGGTCTTCTCAGGGAGATGGACCACGATCCTTTGCCCAAAGACACAAGTTTTCCCCTCATCTATGGGTTGAATAATCGAGACAATCTGATGCAGCAACAATCCTACTAAAACCGAGCAAATGAAAAGTGACATGGCTCCTCCCTCCGGCGGCGAGCCGCAAATTTTGAAAAAATGCTCTTGGTCCGGTGAATAATTTACCACATTCAATGCGGGTTTTGTAGATAGAAAACTCTTCATGGTTGCGTTGGCCGCAGCGTGAATCGGTCAGCGCGCCTCGCCCTCTTGTTGCTTTCTTAGTGTCCGATCGCTTGCGCCGAAACGTGGTCGCAGTCGTCCGGACTGACGTCAGAGCGGCCGCCGCTCCGGCAATAGGCGTCAATCAGCCTCACGTCTGTTCTGTGAGTTTCCTCGACAATCGAGCGGGCTATGTCCATCCACCACCTCACCGGTCTGGTACAGCACGCGCTGTCCGGTCTGTAATGGCGGGATCGACTGGCAGCGCAATAAGCTTTTGACCGCGGTTCGCGCAGGGCACATCGCGTTCAAGGATATCAACGAACATCCCGACGCGCTGGCGCAATATGGCGCCTCGCTCGACGACGTGCGCCGCCTCCTGCATGCGACCGACGAGGTCGGCCGGTTGATCGTCGCGCGGATGTCGCGCTCGCGGTCTTGCGGGCGACCCCTGACAGGGCTGGCGGGTGCACAGCTTATTTCTTCTTCGCGCCAACCCGGCTGATGCTCTTGATGGCCGGCGGCGGGCGGCCGGATTTCTCGGCGATCTCGCGATCCTGCTCGAGGATGTAGCCGCGGGCGGGCTCGTCGCCGTCCAGGCCGCCGAGCAGCTCCGCGGGCACGCGCCGGTTGGAACGCTGCGAACCGTCTTCATAGACGACGTTGAAAAAAGCGAACTCGCCTTTGGGATTGGTTCCGGGTCTTTTCGGCATGGGCGGCTTGTTAACGATATGGGCGGCTCTGTCAAAGAAAAAGACAAGAGTCCTGCAATCGTTTTGTCGTCGTGCGCAGATGGCGGCCGCGTTTCGAACCGCGATCCAGTCAATTAAATACCGTATGTCTGATGATGATTGTTAGCTCCAACGATCGCAGGAGCCGCGGTCTCAAATCGGCCAGAGGACCATCATGTCCACCCCACACCTCACCGTCTGGTACAACACGCGCTGTCCGGTCTGTAACGGCGGGATCGACTGGCAGCGCAACAAGTTGTTGACGGCCGTTCGCGCGGGGCACATCGCGTTCAAGGACATCAACGAACAGCCCGATGCGCTGGCCGCATATGGCGCCTCGGTCGACGACGTGCGCCGCCGCCTGCATGCGACCGACGAGGCCGGCCGGCTCATCGTCGGCGCCGAAGTCGCGATCGCGGTCTGGCGGCTGACGCCGGGCGAGGGCTGGCTTGCGACTCTGCTCGGCAACGCCCTGGTGCGGCCGGTCACGCGGTTTGCCTATGATCGCTTCGCGGATATGCTGTTTGCCTGGAACAAGCGGCAGGGGCGTTGGTGAGCGCAGGCAATACCGACATCGATCGCCCCGAGAGCGGTGCGATTGAGCCCAGCGCGGCCGCGATCTGGCCGCCGGTTCATCGCGGGCGAGCAGCGCCTCGTGCGCGTCATGGCGCGGCGGCGCTGGACGGCGTGGCTTTATGAGTTCCTGCGTTTCGGCGTGAAGCAGGGCTGGGCCTGCCTGTTTGGCGGCATCGCGGTCGCACTGATGATCGCGACTTACCGCTTCTATCCCGCGACCGCGCCGCTGGCGCGCTACGACTTCCTGTTTCTCTGTATGATCGCCGTTCAGGTCGCACTCCTCACGGGCTGGCTGGAGATCTGGGATGAGGCGAAGGTCATCCTGATCTATCATGTCGTCGGCACCGTGATGGAAATCTTCAAGACCAAGGCCGGCTCCTGGATTTACCCGGAGCCGAATTTCTTTCGGATCGGCGGCGTGCCGCTGTTCACCGGCTTCATGTATTCCTGCATCGGCAGCTATCTCTGCCGTGTCTGGCGATTGTTCGATTTCCGCTTCACAAATCATCCGCGGCGCGCAAGCATCATTGCGTTCAGCCTTGCGATCTACGCCAACTTCTTCGCCGACCATTATGGGTTCGATCTGCGGCTCTTGCTGTTCGCGCTGGCTGTGGTGATGTTCGGCCGCACCACGATCTATTTCAAGGTCTGGTAGGCGGACCGATCGATGCCGCTGTTGCTCGGCTTCGTGCTGGTGTCGCTGTTCATCTGGTTGTCGGAGAATATCGGCACCTACACCAAAACCTGGCTCTATCCGTCGCAGCAATTGGGCTGGTCGATGGTCTCGCTCGGTAAGCTTGGCTCGTGGTTCCTGCTCCTGATCATCAGCTACACGCTGGTCAGCCTGATCAATGCGCCGAAGGTCATGGCTACGCGGGGCAGGGCAAGGCTGATCCTGACCGAGCCCAAATCAGAAATGGCTGAATAGGCTCAACGCCGTAGATATTTCGGCGCGACCCTTTCAACTACCAGCGCCTTCCGTCCGCGCGCGCCGTCCTCATCTCTTGATGCAGTCCCATCGCTGAGATGACGCGGACCATGTGGCAGTTGGTCCAAATTATGGCGCGAGATGCCTTGCGGTGACGGCATGTTCGGGCCTGCCTGCTGGCCTGATGTCGCGAAATATGGCTATTGTCGCCGCAGCCAGGCCGTTGCAGAGCTGTCAGCACAGGGACCCCGATCCGATGTTTCTCTTTCGCGCCCTTTTCGTTCTTGCATTCGTTCTTCTCGCGACGCCCAGCTTCGCCGCGCGCTGCGGCGGCGATTTCAATTCCTTCGTGGCCAGCATCTCGTCGGAGGCGCAGGCCGCCGGCGTTTCGGGAGGCGTGACGAGCACAGCATTCGGCGGCCTGCAGGAAGATCCGGGCGTGCTCGCCTTCGATCGCCGCCAGCGCTACACCTTCAACAAGAGCTTTGAGCAGTATGTCTCGACCCGCGTCGGTCCGGGACGCATCAACGGCGGACGCGCCATGCTGCAGCGCCACGCCGCGCTGCTCTCGCGGATCGAGCAGCGCTTCGGCGTGCCGCGGCAGATCCTGGTCGCGATCTGGGGATTGGAAACCGATTTCGGCAAGGGCGACATGGGCAAGCTGCCGGTGGTGCGGACGCTTGCGACGCTCGCGCATGATTGCCGCCGCTCCGAGCTGTTCCAGGGCGAATTGCTCGCGGCGTTGAAGATCGTGCAACGCGGCGACCTGCCGCTGCACGACATGATTGGCGCCTATGCGGGCGAGATCGGCCAGACGCAATTCCTGCCGTCGTCCTACATCAAGTACGGCGTCGATTTCGACGGCGACGGCCGCGTCGACCTGCGCCACAGCGTGCCCGACGTGCTCGCCTCCACCGCCAACCTCCTGCATACCAACGGCTTCCAGATGGGAGGCTCCTACGCCGAGGGCAGCGCGAATTTCGATGCGATGCGCGAGTGGAATCACGCCGTGATCTACCGCAAGACCATCGCCTATTTCGCGGATCAGCTCGTGGGAAGGTAAAGCTACTCTCTCCGTCATTCCGGGGCGCGTGTCGGCGCGAGCCCGGAACACATTCGACCACGTGCTCGGTGGTCAAATGGATTCCGGACTCGAAGGGAGAGGAGGCGCATCCAAAGTGGCGACGTCAGCCGGAACTCATTTCCCCTTGTTCGTCATCTTCTCGATCTTGCGCGCCATCGGCGCCCAGTAGGTCGCAGGCCGAAGACGCTGCAGGATGTCCATGATGCGCGCGTCGTTGCCGATGAGAATGCGCGGCTGGTTCTTCTCGATGCCCCGGATGATGCGGAGCGCGGCGGCCTGCGGCGTCGTCTTGGCCACCAGATCGAAACGGTCGATCATCTCGGCCCGGCGCGCATTGTCGGTGATGCCGGTGCCGGTGCGCGAATTGCGCACGATGTTGGTGGCGACGCCGCCGGGATGCACCACCGACAGCCGCACCGGGCTCTTTGCCATCTGCAGCTCGTGGCGCAGGCTTTCGGAGAAGCCGCGTACCGCGAATTTCGCCGCGCAGTACGCAGTCTGGCCGGGCGGGGCGATGATGCCGAAAATCGAGGACAGGTTGACGATATGCGCCTCCGGCCTCGTCGAAAGCTGCGGCAGGAACGCGCGCGTTGCATGCACCACGCCCCAGAAATTGATGTTCATCAGCCAGTCCATCTGTGCCTGCTCGATCTCGGTGAACTGGCCGAGCAGGGCGACGCCGGCATTGTTGACGAGAATGTTGAGGGCAGGATGGGCCCCGATCGCACTTCGCGCGAAATCGGCGATTTGCGCGGGCTCGCCGACATCGACGCGGTGCGTCGTGACCTTGCGTGGCCCTGCCGTCGCGATCTCGGCGGCGAGCGTCTGCAAGCCCGCCTCGTCGCGGTCGGCCAGCGCAAGGTCGCAGCCGCGCGTAGCAAGTTCGAGCGCCAGCGCCCTTCCGATGCCGCTGGCGGTTCCGGTCACGGCAGCGGCGGCTCCACGAATCGCGGTCATGTCGGTTCCATTTGACTCAGAATTGTGCAGACGAGGAATTTCCTGCACTTTTTCAGATTGGAACCGAACCATCCAGCGTTTCCGGCCTTAACCCACGATACTTTTTTTCAGGGGCTCAGCTTTCGGAGGCCATCCGTGGGACAATCAAAACCCCTGCGCGCAACCGCGCTCATTGTCGAAGACGATCCGATGCAACGGGAGATGATTTGTTTGTTGCTTGAGGAGAGCGACTACAACGTCATTCAATGCGAAAGCGCGGAGGCGGCCGAAATGGTCATCGAAGAGGTCGGCGGCGGCCTGTCGCTGATGATGACCGATGTGAACCTGGCCGGCCGGATGACCGGTGTGGAGCTTGCCTTTATTGCCAAGCAGCACAATCCCGGGCTTGACGTGGTTGTCACCTCGGGCCGGCCGCTTAAGCAGCCATTGCCCGACGGCGCCAAGTTCTGGCCGAAGCCGTGGGCGGCGCTCGATGTGTTGCGCGAAGCGGAGATGGCCCAGACGATGGCGAACAAGGCTCGGCATTGAAAGGCCGAGGTGGTGTTCCTTCCTCATGGTGACGAGGCGCGGGTAGCGCCGTCTCGAACCAAGAGGCCCGATCTGCTGTCGTCGTTCAGGCCGCCGCGCGATCCGCAAACAAACAGCGGTCAACAAAAAAGCGAGCATCACGCCCGCCATTCTTCTGAGAGTATTTTGCCGTCACCGGGCGCCCGGGCAGAGCAAGACCCTACCCGGGCTTCGAAGGTTACTTCTTTTTGGCCTTCTTGGCCTTCTTCGCCTTCTTCGCCTTCTTCGCTTTCTTAGCCATAGTATCCTCTCAGGGTTTAATGGATTGAAACGCGACACGAGGCTTGCTCGGCGGAGGGCCAGCCTCGCAAAATCCTCAAGGTTAATCCCAGCAGATTCGCAGGCGCCTGCCCCGTGCTGTCACGCCAGTGTCACCGCGTTATCCACAGATGTTATGCGTTTCGATACGCTTTTCGCGAAAATTGTCGCGACGCGCTGCCTCGCACACTCCTCGTTCACCGAACCAGGCGATGTTTTGCGATCCTTGAGTGGTGACGGCAAAGGAGCCTTCACGCGGCCGTCCGGGGGCGAAGATGTGGCGGATTTCGGAATCCGCCGGACGTCGCCCATCCATCTTCATCAATTCAAAACCACGGTGCCGATTCCCCACGGAGGAGTTGAGAGTCCGTTAAGCGACGCGACCGCATCCTGCCCGTGGGCCAACGGGGACGGTCATGGCTGGGGTGACTCGTTTGAGAGGGGACAGGACGATGCGCGTTCTGCGGTCGCGATGCTGAGTGTTCCGACGCTGTGGACGGTATTCGTCGTCAACTTCCTGGCCGTAGGCATGGTCTGGGTCTACGTGATGCGCAGCTATCCGAAGTTCGATGCCGCCCGGTTCTGGGCCGGTTCGGCCTTTGCGGCCGCTGTCGGCGCCGGATCGGCGACGCTGCGCCTGGTCATGACGGATTCGTTGCTGCCGCTGCTCGCTGGCGGCACGGTATTGATCTTCGCCGCTTGCCTCGCCGCCATGGGCATCAGTCGTTTCTACAACGAGCCGGTGAACTGGCGCGGTGCCGCGCTGACGACGGGCTTGAGCTTCGCGAGCCTGACCTTCTTCATCTACGGCTACGACAGCGTCACGATGCGGATCATCATCTATAGCATCGCCCAGTCATTGCCGCTCGCGCTGTCGTTGAAGCTGCTGTTCTCCCGGCAAAACGGACCCCTCAGTGCGGGCGCCCGGCTCACCGGCGTCGTCGTCACCCTCATCATCGGGATCTACGCCGTGCGGCTTGTGGCTGGGCTGGCGCATATCGGCGGCGAATTCAACTTCATGCACTTCAACCCGACACAGTCGGCGCTGATCCTGGTGCTCGTGTTCCTGTCGATGGCGTTGAATTTCGGCTTCCTCGTGATGGCGATCGACCGGTTGCGCAACGAGGTGGCCGATCTCGCGCTGCTCGACGATCTCACCGGGGTCGCTAACCGGCGTCATTTGACGCAGCGTCTTGCAGAGGAATGCGCGCGCTCGGAGCGCAGCAGCGAACCGTTCGCGCTTCTGGTGATCGATCTCGATGGCTTCAAGGCCATCAACGATGCGCACGGCCATGCCGCCGGCGACGCCTGCCTGCAGCACTTCACCCTGATGGCGCAGACGCGCCTGCGGCCCGGAGATTTGCTGGCGCGCACCGGCGGCGACGAGTTCTGCATCGTGCTGCCGTCCTCGACGCTGCATAAGGGCGTTCTCATCGCGCACCGGGTGTTGGAGGTGTGCCGCGAAGATGCCGCCGGTTGTGTCGGCGCGGATATCCCGATCGCGGCCTCGATCGGTGTCGCGCAATGGACCCACGAGATCGGGCCGTTCCCGGATCGGCTGATCGCGGCGGCGGATCATGCGCTTTACGCCGCCAAGAAGGGCGGCAAGAACCGCTACGCCGCCTACGATCCGTCGCCACCGCTCGCGCCCGAGTCCGAGTCAGAGGCCGAGTCAGAGGCCGTCCTGCGCAACCACACTTGAGGCGTGCTACGCAGGGGGTTCACAGGACCGTCACGCATGATCTTCCGCCTGCTGGCGCTTGCCGTCGCCGCCGTCGCGCTCGCTCATCCCGCCGAAGCGCAGACACAAGAGCTTGCGGCCATCGCAAAACTGTCAGGCATGCCCGATATCCCTGGCTTGAAAATGGTATGGCTTTCGCCCTGGGGCGACGTGGCGAAGGCTCATCCCTGGCGCAACGTCATCGTGCATCAGACCGAGGGGCCGGCGGGCTCGGCGCGCGGCGGCGCGCTGGAGCAATCGAAGAAGCCTGCGCGGCGCGGCGTCATGGTCTGGATCGAAACCGACGGCACGGTGTATTGGGCGGTGTCTGAGGCGCTCGTCACCACGCATGGCGACGGCGCCAATCGCAACGACAACAAATATATCGACAACGCTCAGACCTATCACCAGGTGGTCCGGGACAATTCGGTCGGCGTCGAATTCGCCGGCAATTATCCCGACGTGACGCGGCCGGCGACCGAGGCGCAGATCGCGGCGTGGCGGATTCTGGTGCGGGTCTTGCGCGCGCGCTACGGGATTCCGCTCGATCACGTCTATGCGCACAACTGGATCGACTTCAAGGACGCGCGCTATTGCGAGGGCTGCGCGCTCGCGACGATGGCGCGGGAGTGGGGAGAATAGCGCTCGCTTGGCCGCTTCGCGCGTTCGACGAAAAAAAGCCGGCGTTGCCGCCGGCCTTCCCTCTCGTTTCAATCCGCCATTCTTAACTTACGCACGCGTCGCCCTGATCTTACGGATCAATGCGCGGCTTCGAGCGCTTCCGCTTCCTGCCTTGCGATTGCGCCCTTGACCGCCGACTGCACCTTCTCGAAGGCGCGGACTTCGATCTGTCGTACGCGCTCGCGCGACACGCCGAATTCGGCAGCGAGGTCTTCCAGCGTCATCGGCTCATCCGCCAGACGCCGCGCCTCGAAGATGCGGCGTTCCCTGGGATTGAGCACGCCGATCGCGCCGTTCAGCGCCGTGCGGCGATGATCGTACTCCTCGTGCTCGGCCATCAGGGCTTCCTGGTTGGGCGAGTTATCGACCAGCCAGTCCTGCCATTCGCCGGCTTCGCCGTCGTCGCGGATCGGCGCGTTGAGCGACGCATCGCCGCCGAGCCGGCGGTTCATGTCGATCACGTCCTGATCCGTCACGCCGAGGCGTTTTGCGATCAGCTTCACCTGATCGGGGTGCAGATCACCCTCGTCCAGGGCGGAGATCCTGCTCTTCGCCTTGCGCAGGTTAAAGAACAGCTTCTTCTGGTTCGCGGTGGTGCCCATCTTCACGAGCGACCATGAACGCAGGATGTACTCTTGTATTGACGCCTTGATCCACCACATGGCGTAAGTGGCGAGGCGGAAGCCCTTCTCGGGCTCGAACCGCTTTACCGCCTGCATCAGGCCGACATTGCCTTCCGAGACGACCTCGGAGATCGGCAAGCCGTAGCCGCGGTAGCCCATGGCGATCTTGGCCACGAGCCGGAGGTGGCTGGTAACGAGTTTTTGTGCCGCGTCGCGATCGTCATGCTCGCGCCAGCGTTTGGCGAGCATGTATTCCTGCTGGGGTTCCAGCATCGGAAACTTGCGGATCTCGGCGAGGTATTTAGATAGTCCGGATTCTCCATTGAGAACCGGGAGTGTAGCTGTACGGGCCATTCAGCGCCCTCCAGTGTTCGGGCCCCCGATAGCGGCGGGCCAGGCGGGCGGCCGCTGTGTTAAAGCCAGTCGCTCCGCGATGTTCCGCGTCGGATATTCGACGCACATGCAACATACACTAAAACGGGTGTGATTTGGAAGGATCGCGACCGTCACGTCCCCGTGTGGCTGCTATAACCTATTGGTATAACGTCACTTTCCTGACGAGCCTGCGTCATAGCGCCGCTTCCAGCGATTGCTCCAGGAGCAGCAAATCCTCCGGCAAAGGCGTTTCCCAGCGGAGAATCTCTCCCGTCTTGGGGTGCTCTATTACCAGAAGATATGCATGGAGCGCTTGGCGCCCCAGAGCGGCCAGCGCCGCCTGGCTCTCGGGGCCGAGGTGGCTCGTTTTGGTCTTGAAGTGCGGGCCATAAACGGAATCCCCCATCAAGGGATGGCCGATATGGGCCAGATGCACCCGGATCTGGTGGGTTCGGCCGGTCTCGAGCCGGCAGGCGAGGAGGGAGGCGACCGGCTTGCCGTCGCGCCCCGCGAAGGTCTCCTGGATCTCCCAATGGGTGATCGCCTCGCGGCCGCCCTCGCGCACCGCCATTTTCTCTCGCGCATGCGGATGACGGTCGATCGGGGCGTCGACGGTGCCGCGCTGCCGGCCGGGGACGTTCCAGACGAAAGCGAGATAGCCGCGTTCCATCGACAGATTGCGGCCGTGGTCGGCGAATTGCGCGGTGAGCGACTGGTGCGCGTGATCGTTCTTGGCGACGACCATGAGGCCCGTGGTGTCCTTGTCCAGCCGGTGCACGATGCCCGGGCGGCGGACGCCGCCGATGCCGGAAAGGCTGGTTCCGCAATGGGCGATCAGCGCATTCACCAATGTGCCGGTGGGGTGCCCCGCGGCCGGATGCACGACAAGGCTCTTGGGCTTGTCGATAACGATGATGTCGTCGTCCTCGTAGACGATGTCGAGTGCGATATCCTCCGCTTCGGGCTCGGCCGGCACAGCCTCCGGCACGTCGATTGTGATCGTATCGCCTTTGGCGACATGATAAGCGGGGTCGCGGATCGCTGTGGTTCCGACGCGGACGGAACCTGCCAGGATCAGCCCTTTCAGCCGCGAGCGCGACAGGTTCGCCTGCCGGACCGCGAGCACGCGGTCGAGCCGGACGGAGCCTTCATCGCCGGCGACTGCGATTTCCAGCCTCCCGGCGCTACTTTGAGATGAGCCGTTGGTGGATGAGCCGTTTGTAGATGAGCCTTTTGTAGATGAGCCTTGCATGACCGAAACCGCTATCCCCGAACCGACCCCCGAGCAGGCCGCGCTGTTCTTGCGGGTGCGGCGGATGATGCTGATCGCGGGGTTGACCACGGCCTTGGCGATTTCGGCCGTGCTGGTCGCCATCGGCTATCGCCTTTTTAAGACCGAGGGAAGCGCTATGGCCACGATCGATGCCACCGCGGTGCTGCCCAAGGGCGCCCGCATCGTCGCAACCGGCGTTGCCGGCGACCGACTGGTGCTGACGCTTGATATAGGCGGAGTGACCGAAATCCGCACCTTCGAGGCGCGCTCGCTGAAACCCGCGGGGCGGCTGAGGTTCGCGAGCGAGCCCTGAGTTAAAGGCGGCTTTTACCTTGTATCGGCGCGTCCCGTCTCGATCCGTCAGTCCCAGGCGCACGCGGTTGCGAGAGATCACCGGGCTTGCGGCAAACGGCTTTCGAGGTTATTCCCTGAAGCGCACGCTCCCTTCGTCTAGCGGTTAGGACGCGGCCCTCTCAAGGCTGAAACAGGGGTTCGATTCCCCTAGGGAGCGCCAAAATGCCACCATTCAGAACAAAACTGCGAACCCGGCGCCACTGGCCCCGCGCAGATCGGCATCGCATATGTGCCGAGCAACGCGCGCTGCTCTTCTGATGCACATCATTTGGCAGGCGCCGCGCAATCTTGGCGTAACGCCTGCAACATCTGGATTGAGGGATGACGCCGCGCCAACCTGATATTGAACACACGGGTGCTGTCCGACATCCTGGCATCTTGTTTCATATGAAAAATCGACATCCATCCCGCCATGTTACCCATCGTATCAAGACTTGCAGATGTACTGGGCACGGTTCGACAGCCCGGTGATTTTTTCGCGTCCGGCACGACCGAAATCGCGGCGCCGCGGCTGGAGGTCGACGGCGTCGGTGTCGTCGCGCTGCCGCTTCTGCCGGCCCAAGCCGAGCAACTTATCGCTGTCGCCGAGCGCGCGCCCTATGGTCGCGGTGCCGATACCTTGATCGATGCGGGTGTTCGGCGCACGTGGCAGATCGGCGCTGACCGGGTGCGCATCGCCGGCCAGCATTTGGCGCGGACCTTGGAGGCGATCCTGGCGCGCGTCACCGAGGGGCTCGGGGTAAACGAACCGATTGCCGCCGAACTCTACAAGCTCCTGATTTATGATCAGGGCAGCTTTTTCGTGAGCCATCGCGATACCGAGAAGTCACCCGGAATGTTTGCGACGCTGGTGGTGGTGCTGCCCTCGGTTTCCACGGGCGGTGAACTCGTCGTTCGGCACAAGGGCCGCGAGGTCAGCATCGATCTGCATTGTGACGAGCCGTCCGAAGCGGTCTTCGCCGCCTTCTATGCCGATTGTCTGCACGAAGTTCTGCCTGTCACCTCTGGCTACCGGTTGACCCTGGTCTACAATCTGTTGCGCAGGAAGAAGGGGCCGAAGCCCGAGCCGCCAAGCTACCAGAGCGAGCAGGACGCCGCGCTCGCCCTATTGCGGGAATGGGCCGTCGCTACGCAATCGCCGGATGATGATTCACCCCGGAAACTGATCTATCCGTTAGAGCACGCCTATACAGCGGTCGAACTCGGGTTCGACAAACTGAAAGGCGCCGACGCAGCCGTCGCGAGCGTGCTCGTCGCCGCGGCATCGCAAGCAGGGTGCGACCTTTATCTGGCGCAGATTTCGGTCGAGGAGAGCGGTGTTGCTGAATACGTGGTCGACTTCAATCCGCGGCGGGGCCGATGGTCGGATGAGGCCGAATTCGAGGCAGGCGAGGTTTGCGATCGTTGCGTGAGCCTGTCCGAATGGCGGCAACCTGACGGCAGTCCCTCGGCACTGGGCGAGCTTCCGGTCGAGGATGAAGAAATCTGCCCGCCCGATGGTCTCGACGACATGGATCCCGATGAGGAGCATTTCCACGAGGCGACCGGTAACGAAGGGGCCTCCTTCGAACGTACGTACCGGCGGGCAGCCCTGGTGCTGTGGCCGCGCGAGCAGATGTTTGCCGTTTTGAACCAAGCTGGCCTGTCCGTCACGTTGCCCTATCTAGGCGAACTGACCGCGCGCTGGGTCGCCAGTGGTGAAAATCGGCAATCGTCGCTGCGGCAACAGGCGCACGAACTCGCCGGATACATGCTGTCCACGTGGCCGATGCAGGAATCGTACCCCACAGAACGCGAGAGACCGAGCGAAGCGGCCCGGATGTTGACCCTCCTGGCGCAGCTTGCGGACACGGAACGGATTGATGCGTTCGTGGACACTGTGATCGCCGGTGGCCGTCACGAAAAGGGTGACAGTGAGGCCATCCTCGGCGCGCTCCGCCTCCTTTCAGAGGATCGAGCGGCTGGCTTGCTGAAACGCATTGTCGCCGGAACGGCCGCGACATCGCTCGGCGCATGCGGCGACCTGTTGGCTCACGCTGTTGGGGCGCTCCCCGAGGAACGCGTGACCGACCTCGTCGGCGCGGCCACCGCCATGGTCGAGTCGTTGCCGGGCGACCCGTCGCGCGCGCCACCGCAGGACCCGTGGCGACGTGACCCCGGCGTGCAGTCAAGCTTCGTGGTCGATCTGTTCAACGCTGTCGGGCTCGTGGACGGGATTTTGGCGATGCGCGCAGCGGACCATGTGCTGGCTTGGCCCAGGACCTATGGCCTCGACACAGTTCTCCTCCCGGCCGTCCGGCAACTCATCGAATCGGTCATGATCAAGGATGGGGCCGCGTTACAGCGGCTCCGCATTGCCTGTTTTAGGCACCTGCGGGCCCGAGTGGCAGAGCCTTTAGAGGCGCCGCGGGACTGGAAGCGCGCGAGCAACTTGGCTTGTCGCTGCCCTCATTGTGGCGAACTGAGCAGTTTTCTCGTGGATGCCGAGCGCAGGACGTGGACCTTGAAGGCTGCCGAAGCCGCCCGCGGCCACGTAGAGGGGACGATCCGGAAAGCTCGATGCGACCTGGACGTGGTGACCGATCGTCGCGGTCGGCCCTACGGCCTCGTCTGCACCAAGAACCAAGCCAGTTACGACCGGCGGGTGAAGCAACGTAACCAGGACCTTGCAAATCTGGAGTTGCTTGAGAGATAATAGCGGAAGCTGCTGATATTTTTCGTCCAATGAGCACCGCGTTTCAGCGAAACGATACTGCAATGTCGGCGATCGAGCTGAACAGGATGAGCGGATCGTCCTTGGAAGGAATGAAGCGGTGCCGCCAGCATGTGTCGGCGCTGGTTGGATGACGGTTCGGTGTGCACTGCCGGCACCGCAACGAGGTTCATGAAGCAATGAACCGGAAGAACAGGACCGCACTCGCCGATCGTGTCGTCAAGGCTGCAGAGGCGGCGCTTGCTGCCCAGGGTTATGTGAGCCCCATCGATGTGCTCGTCGGGATCGGATGGCTCACCGCCCCGACGGTAGAACAGTGGCGGTGGGGGCAGATCGACTGCCTCGAGGGCGCCGTGCAGACCAGCCTGCCGCGCATATCGGAAGCCATGAGGCTGCTGCGGTCCTGGGCGAGGGAAAGAAACTTGTCCGAAAGCCCGACGCACTATGTTGCGCGCCACCCGCAGCGCCAGACGCTGCGCTTCAGCCGAAGCGGAGACCCTGCGATCGAGGCGCTGTACCGGACCCATTGGGTTTCGCAAGAGCTTTCCGAGAAAAAACGCGAACGCCTGGCAGAGAAAGCAAGCCGTGCCCCGGATCTGGTGGTGATCCAGCCATTGAAGAGCGAATGGACGTGCCATCGATGCGGCAAGACCGGTGACCTGCTGATGATGGAAAACTCCGGCCCGGCATGCCTGGGCTGCGTTGGTCTCGATGATCTGGAGTTCTTGCCGGCGGGCGATGCGCTGCTGTCGCGGCGGGTGAAGGCGAAAAGCACGAGATGCGCTGTTGTCGTGCGCTTCAGCCGGAGCCGTCGCCGCTATGAACGACAAGGTCTGTTGGTCGACCCGCTGGCATTGGCGGACGTGCAGCACGACCTCGACGCGCAGCGGCGCAAGTAGTATCCTTCCGTGGACTTCCTCGATAGGCCACTTCCTCGATAGGCCAAAGTCGACCTGCCCGACGGCATCGAACGCACAACGCTTCGATTGATGCCCGCCCCCAAGGTCAAGAACCGTGGCAGAGCGCCCAGCCTCTTCGGTGCACGAATTTCGAAAAGTACACCAGCGTCTAGTGAATCAAGCTATGTTGTTGTGCGCCTCCAGACGAGATCGAAGCATGAAAGAGAAAAAGGACATCGTGGAAAACTGGCTGCCGCGTTACACCGGCACGCCGCTTGCTGAATTCGGAGAATATGTTCTCCTGACCAACTTCGACAATTACGTCGAATGGTTCGCGACGCTGCACGGCGCCTTGGTAAAGGGCGTAGATCGACCGATGCCCAACGTGACTTCAGATGGAATCAGCCTGATTAACTTCGGCATGGGAAGCCCGAATGCCGCGACCGTGATGGATTTGTTGAGCGCCATTACGCCGAAAGCCGTGTTGTTTCTCGGCAAATGTGGCGGCTTGAAACGCAAAAATCAGATCGGCGACTTGATCCTGCCGATTGCGGCCATTCGGGGTGAAGGTACCTCGAATGATTACCTGCCGCCGGAGGTCCCCGCGCTGCCCGCGTTCCAGTTGCAACGCGCGGTGTCGACGATGATCCGCGATCTCGGTCACGACTATTGGACCGGTACTGTGTACACGACCAATCGTCGTGTTTGGGAACACGATGATCGCTTCAGGGATCAGTTGCGTCGTACACGAAGCATGGCGATCGACATGGAGACGGCAACGATCTTTGCTGCAGGATTTGCCAACCACATTTCGACGGGCGCGCTGCTTCTTGTATCCGATCAGCCAATGATCCCCGAAGGTGTGAAGACCGAAGCGTCGGATCGGACGGTGACCGCGAACTTTGTCGAAAGGCATATCAAGATCGGGATAGAGGCCTTGAAGCTTGTGCGGCGCCGTGGCCGCAGCGTGAAGCATTTGCGTTTCGAAGAAGATTTCGATGCGGGACATGAGACGTAACATGAGACGTAACGAGGCGCCGCACCGCCGCATGAAAGGTGAAGACCGGCCGGGCGGCGCTTCTGGCCCGCCAAATCCACGATATTCCACGACGTTGTACGATGCCGCTCCGGTTTGGGAGCGCCATGTTGCTCGATAACTGATTGATCGCGCAGGCTCAGCCGAGTTTGCCACTTTTGCGCCATCACAATTTGCCAATTCGCATCGGATCTCCCGAGGTGTCCCTACGGGTCCAATGATGGATTGGGCCAGCGCTTCACGCGCGCGCGACAGCAAGGCACGACCGGCTGCCGTCAGCTCCATTTCCCGCCTGTCCCGACGAAACAGCGAGGTTCCTACTTCCGATTCCAGTTTGCGAATCTGGACTGACAATGGTGGCTGCGCCATGCGCAGGCGGACGGCCGCCCGGCCAACGCTGCCTTCTTCTGCAACGGCAACGAAGTAGCGGAGACGGCGGAGGTCCATTCTTGCCATACCGAAATCGTATGGGGCGGTTCTGCGATGGTATTGGACCCGAAGTCAATGTGAATGTCATCTTTGCGTCAATTCGACCCTGGGGACTTTAGCGCGATGAGCGATGAACTGTGCTTCCTGCCTGCGACCGAACTCCGCGCGCGGGTTGTCCGCAAAGACGTTTCGCCGGTTGAGATTATGCGTGCTGTCCTCGCGCGCGCCGAGCGGATGCAGCCCTCATTGAACTGCTTCATCACGCTTTGCGGCGATGAGGCCATGGCCGAGGCAAGGAAGGCGGAGCGTGAGGTCATGGTCGGGGGGCCGCTGGGCCTTCTTCACGGCGTTCCGTTCACCGTGAAAGATCTGGTCAACACCAGGGGGGTGCGAACGACCTTCGGAGCGGTCCCCTACAATCAAAACGTTCCTGACCATGATGCCGTCGCCGTGGCGCGAATGCGGGCACAGGGCGCCATCCTGCTGGGCAAGACCACGACGCCGGAGTTCGGCACCAAGTGCCTGACGGATTCGCCGTTGTTCGGCCGCACGCGCAATGCCTGGAGTGACGCGCGCTCGAGCGGCGGTTCGAGCGGGGGAGCGGCGGTTGCGGTTGCCAGCGGCATAGCGCCGCTTGCGATCGCGACGGATGGCGGCGGATCGACGCGGATTCCGGCGGCCTGCAACGGCGTTGTTGGGCTGAAGCAAAGTAACGGCGTTATCCCCCACAGCCAGGCGCAGGACGCATTCGGCAACCAGACCTATGTGACCCCGATGACACGCACCGTCGCGGACACTGCCCTGATGATGCAGGCAATGTCGGGAGAAGACGATTCTGATCCGTGGTCGATGGGATTCCCGCAGTGGAGTTTTGTCGAGGAATCGGCTCCAAACGGCGATCTGCGCGGGCGCAAGATTGCATTCTGCCTCGCGCCGCTCGGCCGGCCGGTTGCGGCCGATGTCGTCGCTGCATTCAAGGGCGCTCTTGCCAGGCTGGAAGCCCTTGGGGCCGAGGTCGAGGAAATGTCCGCTGACGGATTTGAGGTGGAGCCAATCTGGCGCGCCATCAATCACACCGCCTGGCGCGCACGGTTCGAGAAGCTTGCGGCCGATCATGGCGACGTGCTGAGCGAGACCTTCATGAAGCAACTGGCCCTGGCGACGAATGTAAGCGGTGTTGACTATCAGCGGGCGATGTTTGACCGTACGTCTCTGTTTCGGCGGGTTCAGACATTGTTGCAGAGGGTCGATATTCTCGCGATGCCAACCATCACCCGCACCGCGCTTCCGATCGATCAGGACCTGTTCGGCACGATGGAAATCGACGGCCGGGTGCTGAGCGACGTTCGGCCAAGCTGGTTTCCCTGGACAATGCCGTTCAACATGACCGGCCATCCGGCGGTCAGTCTGCCCTGTGGCTTTGGCGCGGACGGCCTGCCGATCGGCATTCAACTCGTCGGTAAATTCCGCGGAGACACCGAATTGCTGCGCGTCAGCGCGCTGTTTGAGGGCTCGCAAGATCTTCTCGGCCGGTGGCCGAGCCTGGCCGGCTAAGCGAAAATGCGGCTGCCACCATACTTGGCCGCAAACAAGGGAATCGGGACTTGAGCGTCTTCATTTTCCGGCGCTTTCTGACGCTGATAGCGACGCTGGTCGGCGCGTCGCTGATTATCTTCCTTGTTCTGGATGCCTTGCCCGGCAACGCCGCACAGATGCTGATGGGCGCGGATGCCTCGCCTGATGCCGTCCGAGCGCTGACGGTCAAGCTCGGGCTGGATCAACCGCTGCACTATCGGTACGTCCATTGGATCAAGGGGATGCTGACGGGTAATCTAGGGAACAGCTATGCTTATGGCACGCCTGTCGCCGGATTGATTGCGGAGCGCCTCACGCTGACAATTCCGTTGGCAATCATGTCCATGTCCATGACGGTCGTGCTGGCCCTGGCTGCCGGAATCTATACGGCGGCAAATCACAACAGGCTCGGCGATGTGGGCGTGATGTCGCTGATGCAGTTCGGCATAGCGCTTCCCAACTTCTGGTTCGCCATCCTGCTGATCCTGCTGTTCTCGGTGAAGCTGCAATGGCTTTCGGCCGGCGGATTCGCGGGCTGGGACGAAAGCATCATTGCCGGGATCAAGTCGCTGCTGTTGCCTGCGATCTCGCTATCGGTGGTGCAGGCGGCGATCCTCGCACGGGTCACGCGCTCCGCGGTGCTTGAGGTGCTACGTGAGGATTTCGTGCGCACCGCACGCGCCAAGGGTTTGAGCAAGCGCAACGTATTGTGGCGGCATGTGCTGCGCAACGCGATGATCCCGGTGATGACGGTAATGGGCCTTCAGTTCGCCAACCTGCTGGCGGGGACGATCGTGATCGAGAACGTGTTCTATCTGCCGGGTCTCGGCCGGCTGATCTTCCAGTCGATCGCCAATCGTGACCTGATCGTGGTGCGCGACTGCGTGATGCTGCTCGCGGCTATGGTCGTGATCGTCAATTTCGCGGTCGATGTGCTCTATGCCTTCATCGATCCGCGCATCAAGGCGCATAACCTATGATCGCCCCGCTGAGCGTTTCGGGCGACGTGCGGGCCGCGCCGGAGCGTCCGCAGCTTGCGCCCGGCTTCTGGCGCCGCGCGCTGCGACATCGCAGCTTTGTCACGGGCGGCACGCTCAGCCTGCTGGTGCTTTGTGCCGCCTTGCTGTCGCTGGTATGGACGCCGTGGTCAGCTTATGAGATCAACGTGGCGTCCAGGCTGCGGCCACTGTCGGCTGCGCACTGGCTCGGCACCGACGTACTTGGCCGCGATATCGTCTCGTTGCTCCTGGTAGGCGCCCGCTCCACCATCATGGTCGGCATCATCGCGGTCGGGATCGGCCTTACTTTTGGCGTGTGCCTCGGGCTGATCGCCGCCGCGCGCAAGGGCTGGACCGAAGAGCTCATCATGCGGATGAGCGACTTCACGTTCGCGTTTCCCGCGGTGCTCTCGGCGATCATGCTGGCGGCCGTCGCAGGCCCGGGCATGGTGACTTCGATCACCGCCATCGGCATCTTCCAGATTCCAACCCTCGTCCGGGTGACCCGTGGATCGGCCAATGCGATCTGGGCGCGGGAGTTCGTGCTGGCAGCGCGCGCCTCGGGCAAGGGTGGCTTCCGCATCACCATCGAGCACGTGCTGCCGAACATCCTTTCGGTCCTGATCGTGCAGGCGACGATCCAGTTCGCGCTCGCGATCCTGGCCGAGGCGGCGCTGTCCTACCTAGGGCTCGGCACGCAGCCGCCGCAGCCGTCCTGGGGGCGCATGCTGAACGATGCGCAGACGTTGCTGTTCCAGTCGCCGATGCTCGCGGTCTATCCGGGCGCTGCGATCGCTGTCGCCGTGCTTGGCCTCAATCTGCTCGGCGACGGGTTGCGCGATCTGCTCGATCCACGGCTGGCGCGGGAGCGTTGAACATGAGCGGGTCCGCTAACGCGCCTTTGATCGAAGTCAAGGACCTCGGCGTCCGGCTCAACACCAGCCGCGGGCCCGCGGAGGCTGTTCGCGGGGTTAGCTTCGCGCTGAAGCGCGGCGAAACCTTGGGTCTCGTCGGCGAATCCGGATGCGGCAAGTCCGTCACCGCTCTCGCGCTGATGGGCCTGCTGCCCGAGAGCGCCGTCATCAGCGGCAGCATCCGGCTCGACGGCAGTGAGCTGGTAGGCCTTTCGGATGCGAATTACTGCAAGCTGCGCGGCAATCGCATCGGCATGATCTTCCAGGAGCCGATGACCGCGCTCAATCCGATGCACACGATCGGGCGCCAGGTGGCCGAGCCGCTGCGGCGCCACACCAATCGTTCGGCCGCGCAGGCGCGCAAGGAAGCCATCGCCTTGCTCGATCGTGTCGGCCTTCCCGATGCGGCGAAACGCGTCGATGCCTATCCGCACCAGTTCTCCGGCGGCCAGCGCCAGCGCGTCACCATTGCCATGGCGCTGGCCTGCCAGCCTGACGTGCTGATCGCCGATGAGCCGACCACTGCGCTCGACGTCACCATCCAGGGACAGATCCTCGACCTGATTGCGGACCTTGTCGCCGAGCGCGGCATGTCGATGATCCTGATATCGCACGATCTCGGCGTCGTTGCCGAGAACGTGCAGCGCATGGCGGTGATGTATGGCGGCAGCGTCGTCGAAAGTGGCGCAACGGATGCTGTGTTCACGCGCATGGGACATCCCTATACGCAGGGCCTGTTTCGCGCTCGCCCGCGTCTTGGTGCGCGGAAGGGCACCCGGCTGAAGACCATCGCCGGCACCATGCCCGAGCTAGCCGATCTGCCCTCCGGTTGTACTTTCGCCGACCGCTGCGCGATCGTCGAAGATCGTTGCCGCGTGGCGCTGCCGGCCGCGGTGGACGTCGGCGCTGGCCATGGCGTGCGCTGTCTCAGGACGGATGTTTCGATGGCTGAGGCGGCCGGAGTTTTTGGCGCATGACCATGCTGGATCAGGCGTCACCGTCCGCCGAACTGCCGCTGCTCGATGTGAAGGGGCTGGCGCAGCGCTACACGCTGCCACGGGAAAGCGTGTTCAAGCCGGCCGCGCAGGTGCATGCGCTCAACGGCGTCACCGTGCAGTTGATGGCAGGCCGCAGCCTCGGCGTGGTCGGCGAATCCGGATCGGGCAAGTCGACCTTCGCGCGGCTCGTGATGGCGCTGGAGCGGCCGTCGTCAGGTTCGGTGTCGCTCATGGGCCGCGACCTGAACCGGATGCTGCCCGACGAACTTCGCCGCGCCCGGCGCGATTTCCAGATGGTGTTTCAGGATCCCTATGGATCGCTCGATCCCCGTCAGTCGATTGCACGTATCGTCGCCGAGCCGCTTACAGCGCTCGGGCGAATGGATCGCACCACGCTGCGTCAGCGCGTCGCGACGGTGCTGCGGCAGGTCGGGCTGCGCGACGCCGACATGGACAAGTTTCCGCACGAATTCTCCGGCGGTCAGCGGCAGCGTATCGCGATCGCGCGCGCGCTGATCACCCAGCCGAAGCTGATCGTCGCCGACGAGCCGGTCAGCGCGCTCGACGTGTCCGTGCAGGCTCAGGTACTTAATCTCCTTCAGGACCTGCAGGATCAGTTCGGGTTGAGCTACATCCTGATCAGCCACGATCTTGCGGTCGTCGATTATCTCTGCGACGAGATCGCGGTGATGTACCTCGGGCGAATTGTCGAGCAGGGCCGGCCCGAGGATCTGTTCGCGCACTGCGCCCATCCTTATACGCGCGCGCTGCTCGAGGCGATTCCGCGCGCCCGGGCCGGCGGTGTGCGCCGGCGTCGCGGTGCGCAGGCGATCGCCTCGCAGTCCGTGGGCGCAACGGGGTGTCCGTACGCTTCGCGCTGTGCGTTGGCCGACCAGCACTGTCGCGCGATCGCGCCTGCGCTATGCAAGGTGGGCCCTGCGCAGCTCGCCGCGTGCCATCGCGCCGAGGCGGTGATGGCATTGCCTCCGGTGTCGTCGGAGGAGAGTTAGCGTTTTGTGCGGGACCAGCTTAGTCTGGTCACGCGATATGTCAGGGAGCAAGCGAATGTTTAGAAAACTAGCTATTTTTGCACTTATCCCCGCGTTCGCCGCCGCGCCGCTGCCGAGCCTGGCGCAGGGCAAGAAGGACAGCGTCGTCATGGGCATGACGCTGGAGCCTCCGGGGCTCGATCCCACCACCGCAGCCGCTGCGGCGATTGCCGAGGTCACGCTCTATAACCTCCATGAGACGTTGACCAAGATCAACGAGGACGGTTCGGTATCGCCCTTGCTCGCCGAGAGTTGGCAGGCGTCGGCCGACCTGAAGACCTATACATTCAAGCTCCGCAAGGGCGTCAAATTCCACAATGGCGAGCCGTTCGACTCCGCCGCAGTGAAATTCTCGTTCGATCGCGCTGCGATGCCGACCAGCACGAACAAGGACAAGAGCCTGTACCAGGCCTTTGAATCGGTCACCGCACCCGATGCGGATACCATCGTCGTCGCTGTGAAATATTCCGAGCCGAACTTGCCGTTCCTGCTGGGTCAGGCGTCCGGCTCGATCGTCGAGCCGAAGAGCGCGCCGACTAATGCGACGCAGCCGGTCGGCACCGGACCCTATACGATCGGTGCCTGGGCCAAGGGATCGTCGATCACCCTGAACAAATGGCCCGACTATCGCAACGCCGCCGAGATCAAGCTTTCCAAGGTGACTATCCGCTTCATCGGGGATCCCGCCGCGCAGGTGGCGGCGCTGCTGTCGGGCGACGTCGACGCGTTTCCGCGTGCCGCAGTGGCGCGCAGCCTGGCGCAGTTCAAGGCCGATCCGCGCTTCAATGTGTTGATCGGCGGCTCCAAGGCCAAGACCATCGTCGGCATCAACGAACGGAAGAAGCCGCTCGACGATGTGCGGGTTCGCCGCGCCATTCTCGCCGCCATCGATCGCAAGGCGATGATCGACGGCGCCGTCGATGGTTTTGGCACGCCGATTGGTAGCTTCTATACGCCAGGATCGCTGGGCTACGTCGACACCACCGGCATCAATCCCAACGACCCCGAAAAGGCCAGGAAGCTGCTCGCAGAAGCGGGCGTCACAACGCCGCTGGAGCTGAGCCTCAGGCTGCCGCCGCCACCTTATGCGCGGCAGGGCGGGGAAATCCTCGCGGCCCAGCTCGCCACGGTCGGCATCATTGCCAAGATCGAGAACGTGGAATGGGCGCAGTGGCTGTCACAGGTCTTTGCCGGTAACGGCCCGCACAATTTCGATCTCACCATCGTCTCGCATGTCGAGCCGTTCGATCTCGTGAAGCTGACCGAGCCCGACTACTATCTCGGTTATAATTCCGAGGCGTTCAACGCACTCTACAAGCAGATCAGGGCAACGCCCACGGAGGCCGATCGCGCCAAGCTGCTCGGTGACGCGCAGCGTATGCTGGCAACCGATGCGGTCGCCGGCTTTCTGTTCCAGCCGCAATGGATCACCGTTGCAAGCAAGAAGCTGAAGGGTGTGTGGAAGGAAGTCCCGCAATTCGAGAACGACTTCTCCGCCTGGTCCTGGGAATAGCCGCCTCGCGCGGGTGACTCCAGTTCGCTGTCGAAAGCACACGGTACAACGCTTCATGAATTGGAATCGTAAGATTCGCGGCAGTCTTCTGCTTCGGGATAAGAGCCAGAACTTTCCGATCATCCGACGCTCAAAGGGGTGGGGGTGAGGGCTGTGGGGGTAGGCCAAGACAGTAACCCCCTCACTCCCTATCCCACCCGGCCTGGCACGGGAGGGATAACAGCGACCGGACGAACCACTGCCAAGTGTAGCGGAAGACGCCCTTGCGATGCGCAGACGCGCGTCGAGACGCGCGCGAAGCGCACGCTTCGAGGTGCGTGCGTCGATCGGATTCAGCTCCGGACCTGCGAGGCGAAGGCCGCGGTCAGCTTGACGAGCTCGGCCTGGCGCTTGGTGTCGGTCTTGGCGAAGATCCGTCCCAGATGCGTCTTCACGGTCGATTCCGCGACGTTGAGGTTGCGTGCGGTGTCGGGTACGCCGCCGAACTCGACGACCGCGAGCAGCACGCGCAGTTCGGCCGGCGTCAGCTTGAAGACCTTCTTGATGATGTTGGCCGCCGCCGGGGCGTCGAGCGAGGCTCTGCTGACGAACAGCACCGCGGTTGCTTCGAAGGCGGCGCCGGTCTTGCGGCGCCGGCCGGCGGTGAGCGGCAGCAGGTGGCCGACGAAGCGCTCGCCGTCATGCGCGGCGAAGGGCAAGGCGATGCTCTCGCTCCGCGTTGCGCCGTCGCCCAAGACCGAGGCTGCGACTGCGTCGCGAAGAATGCGATTGAGCCTGGAATCTGCGGCGACCAGGCGTCCCTGCTCGGCGCGCAGAAAATCCCTGCGTTCGAGGATGTCGCGGCCGCTCGCGTTGGTATAGGTGAGGTGTCCGATCCCGTCGAGCAGGAACACCGCCGCCTTCAGCTCGTCGAGCAGTTGCTCGATCGGCGCGGCGATCCGGGCTTTCTGATGCAGCATCTGTCCGATCAGCGCCGCGCGCCGCACATGTGGAACGATCCACGCAAGCGTGCAGCGCAGATCGTCATCGACAAGCTTGCTTCTCATCAATGAGAAATGGGAAAAGCCGTCAGCGGATTTGTTGAGCACGATATTGACGCCGTCCTCCAGCCGCTGGGGGCGGGCCCATTCCTGGTAAAACACGCTCTTGCGGAATTCCTCGAAGGGTATCCAGTCTTCGGTGCTGTAGATCAGGCCGGGATCGATCAGTAGCCCGATGCCTTTCATGGGCGAGAGCTGTCCATATCTGTCGATGTAGGTTTTCTCGAAATGGGGGCTGATGCCGACCGAATGCCCGATGCGAATCTCGCCGTTTGAAAGCCTTGTCGTCAGCGCCGCGCTCCGCGCCCCCGTATGATCGACGATGCGCTGGAGCACGTCGGGCCAAAGCGTCTGGTCGAACGTGGAGTCGTAGACTTCCTCGACAATGTTGAGCAGCCACGAGTCCGAATTTGCCGGCTGGTCGGTCAAGAGCGAAGGCCCTCCGCGCCGACCCGATGTGCGATGCGTATCTCGCCAGTTGCGCTTCTTGTCACGAGGCCGGCGCTCTGCGCGTCGGCGTATTCGACGATGCGCTTGAGCGTCTTGTTCCGCAGCGCCTGATCGAACGTTGTGTCGCGGATGTCTGCAACAACGGAAAGCAACGGCGTGTTCGCGTTCATCAGTCCATCAGTCCAGGGTCAGAACCTTTTGGCAGCGATGGAAACGGTCCGGAGGCGGGAATGCTCGAAAACGGGTTCCATCGCCAAGAATATCTTGAGAGGTAAACTTGGTCGGATGAGCTAGGTCACTGTCTGGCGTCTACACTCGGCAATTCGTTTGATGCGCGACGCAGATATTAGAAAACACCGGATTCCCGGCGATATTCCGGAAATCGTTGAGAACTCGTCAGTATACTTACAATTTGAGTAGGACAAAAACGCAGGCCGTTCGCTCGGAGCATATTTGCCGTTTACTGGACGCCTCCTTTGGTTGGCGTCATCACGGTTGCACACGTGCCGCTGTCTGGTCCTTTTCAGCGAGGCAAGTCCGGCGAGGCAAGTCCGGCGAGGCAAGTCCGGCGAGGCAAGTCCGGCGAGGTAAGCCCGGCGTGGTACCGCGCCTCGCTGGCGGCATGATCGGCCCAAAAGTCCTGGCGCGCAGCCTGCAGCCTGCCCGCATCCCTTTCGGCGGACACCGTCCCGCGGTGGTTTGCGCCTCTTCGTGTCAGCCTGAAAACAAGTGCATCGGCCTGTTTCGAATAGAGATGCAAGACGGCAGATGAGAGCAAGTCGCGGCTAGATCCGGCACACGCTGATCTCATCGCTTGCTGTACCCGGCATGGTGGTGCCGAGCGCACTACACAAGGAGGACCAGTCCGGCGACCAGCAAGACGGCGAGGACCACGCGTCGAAATGCCGATTCATTCACCCGACCGAACATGGCAATCCCCGCGACTGTTCCGGCCAGCAGGGCCGGCAAGCTGATGATGAAATCCTCCGGCATCCCGGTCGGGATAGTTCTGCGAGATATCATGAGCAGCAGAGCCAGGAGCTGCATTGCCGCGATGAACGGCTGAACCAGGCCTCTCTGTTGGTCCTTCGGCAGCCCGCGCAGGTCGCACCAGATCGTCGGCAACGCTCCCGGCATTGCCGTAAGACCTCCGACGAATCCGCCTGCAAACCCGACCATGGCATCGCGGCGCCGGCTCAGCTGCTGGCTGCGATCCGACGCCGTCGCTTAAGCTGACGACAAGCGCTCGTGCGATATCGAATCCGTAAATAGGCGCAAAGCCCCGCGGAGGCTCAATTCCTAGCTCCGCTCCGGCATCCTTTTCAGTGTTGCGAAAATCTTGCCATTCATCAAAAGCGCGATTTCGGTGGCGGGCAGCGGCTTCTGGCATTCCGACAGCGGGTTGAGCCAGAAATTCGCGTTGGGAAGCATCTCAAACAGATCGCGGGCCGCCGCGCCGAGACAGGTTTCGGGCCCCTTCACGTAGCCGGATATGCGCTTCTTCGAGGTGAAGGCGGGAAGCCACGTCATGCCCTGGAACTCCACAGTGGCGACGTCGATTTTCTCCTGAAATTTGAGCGAGCGACGCTGGCCGGGCTGCATCGGCAGTTCAGGGGTCAGAACATAGATCTCGGTTTCAAGCAGTGCACGGTAGAACGTGGGGACGACGCCGGGATCCATCGCTGCGGCTTGCATCAGGGCTTCGAGACTGTTTTCCGGTTCGAACACGGCGGCCCTCCTGCTAGGCGCGGTGGTGCATCATGTGCCTCGGCGTAGCGCTTTTCCCGCACAACACAGCCGAGCCGACACTCCCGCAGCCTAGCCTCCAAGACATCAGGTCTGCCGGCCGCGAAGCGCCCGATAGACCGTGTTGCGTGAAACGCCTAGCCGCCGCGCGGTCTTGCTGATGTTGTAGCCGGTTTCCGCATATGCGCTCAGCACATGCGCGCGCTGGATGTCGTGCAAACCATGATTGCCCCCGTCGTCAGCCGGCGTCTTCTGTTCCGACCTCTCGCCGCAAATAGATTCGACGACGGCTTTGTCGATCACATGTTCGGATCCGCTCAGCGAAAGTCTTGCGAGAACGTTCCGCAGCTCGCGGATATTGCCGTCCCAATCCAATTCAGCCAGCCGGTCGATCGCACCTTGGGATAGCTCGACGGCCGGATCGATCGTCTGCATCAGATGGCGCGCGATCTCGGCGAAATCGGTACGCGCGCGCAGCGGCAGCAGTGTCACCTCGAGCGTGTTAAGGCGAAACAAGAGATCGGATCTGAACCGGCCCTTGGCGATCGAATCGTCGAGATTGGCGTTTGTGGCGGAGACCAGGAGAACGTCGACCTCGCGTTTGCTGCCGCCCACCGGCCGGACAGTCCAGTCGTCCAGGAAACGCAGCAGAACGGCCTGCAGCGTCACCGGCATGTCGCCGATCTCGTCGAGAAAGAGGGTGCCGCCGTCCGCCTCCCGGAACAGTCCCGCCGAGCCGCCCTTTCTTGCCCCGGTGAAAGCACCCTCCGAGTAGCCGAAAAGTTCGGCTTCGATCAGGCTGTCTGGAAGTGCTGCGCAATTGACCGCGACGAACGATCCCGTGCGCCGGCTCGCCGCATGGGCGTGGCGTGCCATCTGCTCCTTGCCGGTGCCGGTCTCGCCGCGAATGAGGATGGGCATCTTGCGCGCGGCCGCGATTTCGACCCGACGCAGGATCCCGGCGGTTGTCGGGTCGGTGGAGATGAAAGACGCCGCGATCGCTTTTGGCGTGGGCGCCGGAGGCACGGAGACTCTTTGTACCATCGGAAACTGACGGGAGTTTTCAATTGTCGCAACGAATTGACTCCCGACATCATCCTCGAGCCGCTGCCGCTCCTTGCGTCGCCCCTCATCGACAAATGCACCGAACGTCGCGCGGAAGACATCGCTGAACAAGCGGCCTGCCGAGGCCGGCAACCCATGCAACAAAACGCGCGCGGCGCGGTTTGCGGCGAGAATCTTGCCTGCATTGTCGACAGCCAGCAGGCCTGCGCTGAGCGTGTGCAAATATTCGCCGCGATTGTGGAAGGCGACCAGGATGTTGCCGCGGTGTTGTTCGCGGAAAAGTCCGTTCTCGATCTGGGTCGCAGCCATCGCGACGAGCGCCTGGGTGTGGGCCTGGCGGGACATGCAGTCCGACGAAGCGTCGAGTATCCCCGCCAGTTCACCGTCGGGGGCGAAGATCGGCGCCGCCACGCAGGTGAGGTTGTTGTAGCGCGCAAAAAAATGCTCGCGTCCATGCACGACAATGGGTCTTTTGAGGTAAGCGGCGGTGCCGAGCCCGTTGGTGCCGCAGACTTTCTCCGACCAGATGGCGCCTGCGCGAATGCAGGCTGCGTCCGACGCATCGTTGAAGCTGGAGTCGGATATGATATCGAGCAGCAGTCCCTCAGCGGTCGCAAAAGCGATCATGAAATTGGAGCCGGCAATCTGCTGGTGTAGCGTGTGCATCTCCGCGAGCGCGAGGCCGCGCACGAGCGAGCAGCGCTGCTGTTCCTGCCGCAGGACGGCCGGACTGACAAATTCGGGCGAAGGCGGGCGTAAGGTGTCGAGGCCGAGCGAAATGCAGCGCATCCAGCTGTCGTAGATTTCGGCCGACAAAAGGTCGGCCGACGGAGCGCCGCGCTGCTCGAGAGTCATCCAGGCATTTTCGATGCGCCGGCTGGCAGGTAGCATCCTCCATCCTCCCGGACGTTGCCTCAGCGATTTCCCCGTGGTCGCGGCCGGCTTGGCGGTTCTTGGTGTGGCCGGCTCTCTTCTCATCATAGAGCAATCGAACAAGAATCCAAATTACGCGCGCCGATCCGAACTGTCCCTTCGCGTCGCGGAAACTGTTCCGTCTCGGAACACTTGTGCAATCATTGTTGATCCGCGGCGGACCGAATGAAGAGTCCGGAGCTCATGAGAATATCAAAAACATCAGCTCGTTAGCATCGTGGCACAGCTCTTGCTCACCTCTGGACAAACCATGAAGTCGCTCTTCGGCTTCGGAACAAAATAATTTTTGGGGGGAGAGATAGATGAAAGCCGCGGTTCTCCACGCATTCGATGAAAAGCTGACGGCGAAGGAGTTCGTCAGATACGAGGATGTGACGGACCCCAAGATTTCGCGGCCGATGGACGTCATCGTGCGCATCGGCGGCGCGGGCGTCTGCCGTACCGATCTGCATATTGTCGAAGGCATCTGGCGCAGCAAGGTCGACGTCAAGCTCCCTTACGTCATGGGCCATGAGAATGCGGGCTGGGTGGAAGCCGTTGGGCCCGGCGTCGAAGGTGTCAAGGTTGGCGATAGCGTCATTTGTCATCCGCTGGTGACCAGCGGCCATTGCCTGGCTTGCCGGCGCGGCAACGACATGCATGCGCTCGACAGTTCGTTTCCCGGCATCAACGCCAATGGCGGATATGCGCAATATCTGCTGACGGGCCAACGCTCTCTCATCAAGTTGCCCAAGTCGCTCGCGCCAAAAGACGTCGCTCCCTATACGGACGCGGGTCTGACCGCGTATCGCGCCGCCAAGAAGGCGTCGCGACATCTGCTGCCTGGCGAGTACGTGGTGGTGATCGGCGCCGGCGGGCTTGGCCATATCGGGATCCAGGTTCTCGCGGCACTATGCGCGGCAGAGATCATCGTCGCCGACCGTTCCGAAGGATCGCTCGCGCTCGCCAAGGAATGCGGTGCGCACCACCTCGTGAAGGCCGATGGCGGCGAAGTCGATGCCGTGCTGGCGTTGACCGGCGGCCGCGGCGCCGAGGCGGTGATCGATTTCGTGGGCGAGGGCGACGCCATCGCCAAGGGCCTGGCGATGACCGCGAATGGCGGCTCCTATTACGTCGTTGGCTATGGCGGCAAGATCGACCTGCCGACTATCGACATGATCACATCGGAAAAGACCATCGTCGGCAATCTCGTCGGCACATATGCCGAACTGGTCGAACTGATGGCGCTCGCCGATCGCGGCCTCGTCGATCTGCACACCAAGGAATACAGGCTCAGCGAGGCCAACGACGCGCTTCACGACCTGCATAATGGGCGCATCCATGGGCGCGCTGTTCTGATCCCGTAGGACATGCGCCGCCAGATGTTCAGCTTCAGTCCAGATGATCGAACGAGAGTAGCGCGAGTGACAGGTGCCAGCGGACGCGGCCCACAAATTACCGCAGAGGAAGCGGCGGAATTGGAGCACGCCCGGGAGCGGATGATTGCTCGGCACAAGCTGATCGAAGGCATCATCCGCAACAACGAAATGCAGCTCCGGAATGAGAGCGCTCGCGGCGGCGCCGAGATCGAGCTCGCGTGCGCGAAACGCGATATCGCGCGCCCCGGCGGCCGGAGCGGGGTGGAAGCCGAATTCAAGAAGGCGCAGCAACGCCTGAGTGCTCTGCAGGACGAGCATGCGCGGCTGGTCGCCGAGCGCGAGTGGCTCAATGCAGCCTTGCTGGATTTCGACAATGCCGCTTCGGACCACGAACACAAACGCTCGGGACACGCATGATGAGCAAGATCGACGTGAACAAGATCGACATGAAGAAAGTCAAGGCGACGGCGGTGGCACCTCGTGGCGCGCAGGCCGCGCCGGAGCAGACCGAGCTGAGCGAGGATGACAGGTCGAAAGATGCCTTCTTCGTTCAGGTCGCCGAATTGGCGGAGGCGATGATCGTCCGGCACGGCAAGGAGTTTGCCATCGGTACGCTCGTGCTGGCGGCGAAATTCATCGCCGAAGGCAGGCCGCTCGTCAATCGCGACAATGAAGATGGAGAGGCGTCGAAGATCGCAAAACCTGTCTGAATCGAAAAATGGATTTCGGGAATCAAAGTCAATTTTCCGGATTTAAAGTTGATTTGCAGAGGTGAATTTTCAAAGACGGATCGCAAGAGCCGGGAGGTAAACGGTCTTCCGATCAGGCGACCAAGGCGTGAATGCAGAACTGAAAGCAACGTTCAAAGGAGAAGGAAATGGCTGCAAGTCTAACACTCAATAAGATTACGGCCCAGAAAGGCATCAGCATTGCCGAGGCGGCAAGCCGCGTCGCGGATCTTGGCTGGACCCCAAGCTACGTGCAGGAGGCAATGACCTTTCCGACCGACTACAAGATCTCGAAGACGCCGCGCGACCCGATGAAGCAGGTGCTGCGGTCGTACTTCCCGATGCAGGAAGAAAAAGACAACCGCGTCTATGGCGCGCTGGACGCGGCGTTACGCGGCGACATGTTCCGCAACGTCGAGCCGCGCTGGGTCGAATGGATGAAGCTCTTCCTCGCCATCATTCCGTTCCCGGAGATCTCGGCGGCGCGTTCGATGGCGATGGTCGGCCGTCTGGCGCCGGGCGAGGAACTGCGCACCGGGTTCACCATGCAGATGGTTGACGAGTTCCGGCACTCGACGATCCAGATGAACCTGAAGAAATGGTACATGGAGAACTATATCGATCCGGCCGGGTTCGATATCACGGAAGCCGCGTTTGGCAAGTGCTACGCCACCACCATCGGCCGGCAGTTCGCCGAGGGTTTCCTGACCGGTGACGCCATCACCGCTGCCAACGTCTACCTGACGGTGGTCGCCGAGACCGCCTTCACCAATACCTTGTTCGTGGCGATGCCGTCGGAAGCCGCGCGCAACGGCGACTACGCATTGCCGACCGTGTTCCTGTCGGTGCAATCCGACGAATCGCGTCATATCGGCAACGGTCACTCGATGCTGATGGCGATGATCAACGATCCGTCGAACCACCAGTTGCTCGAACGCGACCTGAAATATGCGTTTTGGCAGAACCACGCGATCGTCGACGCCGCGATCGGAACCTTCATCGAGTACGGCACGACGAACCGTGACAAGAACAAGGAGTCCTACGCCGAGTTGTGGCATCGCTGGATCTACGAGGATTATTATCGCACCTACATGCTGCCGCTCGAAAAGTACGGCATCAAGATCCATCATGATGATGTGGCGGCCGCCTGGGATCGGATCGTCAAGAAGAACTACGTGCACAAGACCGCGCAATTTTTCACGGTCGGCTGGTCGGCGAACTTCTGGCGGATCGAGGCGCAGACCGAAAAGGACTTCGAGTGGTTCGAGCATAAATATCCGGGCTGGTACGCCGAATTCGGCGACTTCTGGAAGTGGCATGCCAAGCTGAGCGTTCCCGGCGAAACCAACATCCTGTTCAACAGCGAGGTCGGCTACGTCTATCCGCATCGGTGCTGGAGCTGCATGGTCCCTTGCCTGATCCGGGAAGACTTCGTCTGCGACGAGGTGGACGGCAAGCTCTACACCTATTGTTCGGAAGGCTGCCGCTGGACCCACAAGGTGGCTTTCGCTGCCGAGTACGAAGGCCGTGCCACGCCTGCAATGGGCCGCTTCAGCGGTCGCCGTGAGTGGGAAGACTGCTATCACGGCTGGGACATCGCCGATGCGATCAAGGACCTCGGCTTCGTCCGTCCAGACGGCAAGACGTTGATTGCCCAGCCGCATCTGCGTTTTGACGCCAAGGACATGTGGACGCTGGATCATGTCCGCGGACACACGCTCGGCAGCCCGCTTCGCGGATTCCGAGCGCTTTCACCGATCGAGCGTGAAGTCGCAATCGCCGACTATCGCAAGGGCTTCAAGGTCAATCCTTGCCACTAGAGCATGATCCGGAAAAGTGGATACCGGTTTTCCGGAAAGATCATGCTCAAACAAAAAGAATAGAGCGAGATGACGATTCGAAGAAAAGTCATCACGCTCTAAAGCCTGCGAATCGGGAGGGAGCCGCTCGGGTGGCTCCCTCCCACCGCCGGGACAGTTTCGTTCCGGGAAGTGGCCCACGCATCGCTGCGACAGGATCAAGATGATGACGGACGCGCAAGTTCACAAGGTTCGGTTCGAGCCTGTGGGCATCGAGATGGAAGTCGAAGAAGGCGAGACCGTGCTCGACGCGGCGTTTCGGCAGGGCATCTCCCTCATGCATGGCTGCAAGGAAGGCCAATGCGGGAGCTGCAAATCGAAGCTTGTCGACGGTGACATCGAGCTCTTGAAATACTCGACCTTCGCCTTGCCGGACTATGAGAGCGAAACCGGCCACGTCTTGCTGTGCCGCACGCATGCCTATAGCGACGTCAGTTTCGAATTGCTCAATTATGACGAGGACCTGCTCAGCCGCTCGATCGCCGTCAAGGCGTTTCCGGGGCGCATCGCGGCGATTACCGCGCTGACGTCGGACATCAGGCTGCTCGAAATCGAAATCGAACGGCCAATGAAGTTCTGGGCGGGCCAATATGTCGACCTGACCGTCGGCGACGGCAGCATCACCCGCGCGTTTTCGATGGCGAACGCGCCAAGCGACGGCACGAAGCTGTGCTTCATTATCAAGAAATATCCCAACGGCGCGTTCTCCTCGCAGCTCGACGGCGAGCTGAAGGCGGGCGACGCCCTCATCGCCAAGGGGCCTTACGGCACCTGCTTCCGCCGCGAGGAGCGGCCGGGCCCTATGCTGCTGATCGGCGGCGGGTCCGGCATGTCGCCGCTCTGGTCGATTCTGGCCGATCACATCGAGAGCCGCGAACAGCGGCCGGTGCGGTTCTTCTACGGCGCCCGGACGCGCGCGGATCTCTTCTACCAGGACGAACTGGCTGCGATCGGTGCGCAGCTCAAGGATTTCAAATTCGTGCCGGCGCTGTCGCACGCCGCAGCCAATGACAAATGGGATGGCGAAACCGGTTTTGTGCACGAGGTCGTGTCGCGTCATCTGCGCGAGGAAAAGCTGACCGGCCCGATCGATGCCTACGCCTGCGGTCCGACGCCAATGATCGACGCGGTATTGCCGATCCTTCAGGTCAATGGCGTGGAGCCAGACCACATCTTTTTCGACAAATTTACGCCGGCGGTGCGATGACGGCGTTGGAGAATTCGTCGCAACGAGAATACCAACAGGGAGGTTATCATGAGTGTACAAGCTAGCCGAGCCGCCGCGAAGCCGGAAGCCATCAAATCCGGAGCGGCGGGAGCAGCGGTTTTTCCAGGCTCCGACAGTCGCAAGTACAATTACTTCGAGCCCAAGGGCCGCAAGGCGACCCACTACGAGGACATGACGGTCGACGTTCAGCCGGATCCGGAGCGTTATCTGCTGCAGGACTGGATCATCTCGTTTCCCGACGGAACGCCGACCTATTCCAAGGACTGGACGTCGGCGAAAAGCTCCAACTGGCACAAGTTCCGCGCGGTCGACCAGGAATGGGAGCGGACGCATTACCAGCGGCAGTCGACGATTTGCGGCATGGTGCAGAACACGATCGAAAACGGCAGGAAGTCCGGTGCGCCGGCGCGGTTCGATGCGGCCTGGGTGAAGATCCTGCAGAACCATCTCGGCGCCTACAAACATGCCGAGTTCGGCCTCGGCACCTCGACCATGCAGGCGCAGCGCTACGGCTACACGCAGATGGTCAACAATGCGATCCTGACCAACTCGTCCTACAAATTGCGCTTTGCCCAGGACATCACGCTCTATCTGAGCGAGGTCGGGCTCGACCTTCCCGGTTTCGACATCGGCGCGGGCAAGAAGCACTGGCTGGAGGATCCGATCTGGCAGGGCGTGCGCAAGTCGATCGAGTCGGTGATGGGATCGAACGACTATCTCGAGCAATATTTTGCAACCAATGTGGTGTTCGAACCGCTGGTCGGCGAACTGTTTCGATCCGGGTTCCTGATGCAGGCGGCCTCGGCCCAGAACGACTTCATCACTCCTGCCGTGGTTTCGGCGGCGGAGGCCGACTACGAGCGCAATCTCGCCAACACGGTCGAGCTCTTCCACATCCTTGGCACCGATCAGACCTTTGGGACGCAGAATATCGCGCTGTGCAACAAGTGGCTGGCCAAGCATGCAGACCTTGCGCTCGACGCGGCCAACCATCTGCAGCCGATCTGGTCGCAGCCGCGCGTCAAGGTCGCATCATTCAGTGAGGCCCTGGCACACGCCAAAAACCGCATCAAAGGTATCGCCGCCGAACTTGGCCTGAAGGTTCCGGCCAATCTCGCGTCCTGACCGAAACTCACATCATCCTCTTACCAATCCACTGGAGATCGACATGATGCACGAAGCCGACAACATCTTCAAATCGATGAAGGATATCAAGTTCGAAGACACGGTGTCGCATCAGTGCGGAGTCACGATGAACGACAGCGTGGAGGCACGCGCGATCGCGGACGTGATGAGCCGCCATGACCACATCACCGTGACCTACATGCCTGCGATGATCCGCATCGACGGCATCGGCAAGATGGAGTTCAAGATGGACGAAATCTCGGAAGAGCTTGGCCGGGTCATGACGCCGCATCTGTTCGAGATTTCGACCTCGACGCATTACGGCCGGATGGTGATGACGGACGACAACACGGTCATGCTGTTCGGCGACATGAACGAGATGATGAAATACATCGTCTGACGACGCCTGCGAGCGATGCCCGGCCGGCCTTGATGCCGGCCAGGCCGACCGGCTGCGCCAGTGGCGAGCCTCACAACACTCTATTCGGGAGCAGGAGAAACGCCATGTACAGGACAGCGAAGGGCGAAGAGATTTTCGTGATCGACGGGCATACCCATTTCTGGGACGGAAGCCCCGCCAACCAGAAGAACATCCACGGCAAGCAATTCATCGATTGCTTCTATGCTTATCACGCCAATCTCAGTCCGCCGTCGGAGAAGTGGGAAAAGGATAAGTTCGAAAAGTACGACGCAAAGACAATGTTCGAGGACCTGTTCGTCACCGGCTATGACGATATGGCGATCCTGCAGCCGACTTATCTCACCGATTTCTACAAGAACGGCTTCAACACCACCGAACGCAATTCGGCAATGAAGAAGAACCATCCGGATCGTTTCATCCTCAACGGCGCGTTCGATCCGCGGGACGGCAGCAAAGGACTGGAACAGCTGCACGCGTTGTCCGAAAAACACAAGCTCAAGGGCGTCAAGCTCTACACCGCGGAATGGCGCGGCGAATCCAAGGGCTACAAGCTGACCGACAAGGAGTCCTACAAATATCTGGAGGCGGCACAGAAGCTCGGCATCAAGAATATCCACGTCCACAAGGGCCCGACCATCATTCCCTTGAACCGCGACGCGTTCGACGTCGCCGATATCGACGACGTCGCGACCTCGTTCCAGGACTTGAACTTCATCGTCGAGCATTGCGGGTTGCCGCGGCTGGACGACTTCTGCTGGATCGCGACCCAGGAGACCAATGTCTATGCGGGTCTCGCGGTCGCGCTGCCGTTCATCCATTCGCGCCCCGGGTATTTTGCCCACGTCATCTCGGAGCTGTTGTTCTGGGTCGGGCCGGACAAGATTCTCTATGGCAGCGACTACGGCATCTGGACGCCGAAATGGCTGATCGACAAGTTCATGGCCTTTGAAATTCCGGCCGATGTCACCAAGGAGACCGGCTCCGTCCTGACGATGGAGACCAAGACCAAGATTCTGGGTCTCAACGCCGCGCGGCTCTACGGCATCGATGTCGAGGCGCAGAAGAAGAAGATCAGGGCGGGCGGCGGATATGCCCATTTGCCGGAAGCCGTGCACGCGCCGCGGTGAGTGTCATGACAGGGCACCTCGAAATGGCGGTACGCGATGACAAGCAAGCCCAGGTATGGGCTTGCCTGCAGGGTGTGACGGATCCGGAGCTCGATGAGTCGGTGACGGAGCTGAACTTTGTCACCAGGGCCGATGTGGATTCGACGAACCGGGTTCATATCGAATTCCGTCTGCCGACCTATTGGTGTGCGGCCAATTTTTCCTTTCTGATGGCTGACGACATGCGCCGGGCCGTCAGCGCACTGGATTGGGTGGAAGGGGTCAGTGTCGTGCTCGGTGAACATATGTACGCCGACAAGATCAACGCGGGCCTCGCCAAAGGTCTCTCCTTTCAGGAGACTTTCGGCATGGAGGCTGACGGTAACCTGGACGATCTGCGTCAGACATTCCTCGTCAAGGCGTTCCAGCGCCGTCAGGTTGCGCTGATCAGTCATTTCACGAGGGTCGGACGTCCGCCTGAAACCATCGTCAGTCTGACGTTGGCGGAACTCGGCTGCCTGCCGGTCGACGATGAGGGCGGAAAGCTGGTGCGCCGCTATCTCGAGCGGCGGGCCGTCGTCGGGCCGGTGAGCGACGATGCGCCTGCCTTCGTCGATGCCGCGGGAGCGCGGCTCAAGGCCGATGGTTTCGCAGCCTATGTGTCGGGACTGCGGCGCGTCGGCGTGAATGCCGAATTTAACAGTGCGCTGTGCCGGGGTTTGCTTTCGGTGCGTTTCGACCTCGAGACGCCCTTCGTTCCCAGATCTCACGCCTCGCCGCCATCGGCGGGGGCAACGCACGTGCTGCCGCCGATCATGTCGGCGACGAACGTTCAGTCTAGAGCGTTTTCGAGCGAAAGCCTGCCCCGGACTTGATCCGGGGTGGACACCGGTTCGCGTGAAGAAAACGCGTCAGAACAAGAAGCTAGTTAGCGGATGAGGAACACCAATGCCGAAAATCATGCTGCATGACGAGGCGGCGCGGGCCGCTCTGGGACGCGGCGTTGCCAAGCTCGCGAAGGCCGTGCGCGGCACTCTGGGTCCGAAGGGAATGAACGCGATCATGGACCGGCCGATCGGGACGCCGATCGTCTCGCGCGATGGCGTCAGCATCGCCAGCGAAATCGAGCTCGAATGCCCGTTCGAGAATATGGGCGCGCAGGTGCTCCGCGAGGTTTCGAAGCAGACCAATGAGGTCGCCGGCGACGGCACGACCACCGCCACGGTCCTGGCCGACGTGCTGGTCCAGGACGGCTTGAAGCGCCTGGCCGCGGGCGCCAACGCGGTGGAATTGGTCGAAGGGTTGGAGCTGGCCGTCAAGGCGACCATCGATGCGCTGAAGCGCTCGGCGATCGCTCTGCAGGGGCCGGCCGGCCTGCGCGCGGTCGCAAGCATTGCCGCCAACGACGAAGCGCTAGGGGAATTGGTTGCCGAAGCGTTCGAGCGGGCGGGACATCACGGCATTGTCGCCGTCGAATATGGCAACACCGTTCAGACGACCCTGGAAGTCATCGAAGGCATGGCCTTCGAGCGCGGCTACCTCTCGCATCACATGGTGACCGATGTAGAGAAGATGCAGGTCGTTCTCGACAATCCGTTCATTCTCATGACCGACCACAAGATCCACACTGGCGACCAGCTCGCCGGCGTGATCTCGTTGATTGAAAGAAGCGGCAGGCCCCTGCTGATTATCGCGGAGGAGGTTGCGCCGCCGGTGATCATGCAATTGCTGGCGCGCCGCGACAAAAACAACTTCAAGGTGGCCGCGATCCATCCGCCGGAATTTGGCCATTGGCGCAAGGCGATGCTCGAAGATATCGCGATCGCCACCGGAGGCCGCGTCATTTCGGTCGACCTTGGCGGCAAGCTGGAAAAGGCTGAACTGCAAGACCTCGGCTCCGCGCGCCAGGTCCGCATATCAGCCTCCAAGACCTTGATCACGGCAGGCGGAGGCGACGCAAAGACAGTCGCCGCACGCCGCGAGCAGGTCATGCGGCAATATGATGCCGCGCCTGAAAATATCGAGCGGGACAAGTTTCAGGAACGGATCGCCAAGCTGTCCGGCGGCACCGCGATGATTCTCGCGGGAGGGGCAACCCCTGTCGAGCAGAAGCGCCGTACCCAATTGATTGAAGATGCGATCAACGCAACCCGTGCTGCGATCGAGGAAGGCATCGTTCCCGGCGGCGGACTTGCGTTGCTCAAGGCCGCGCCGAAACTGGACAACCTGATCAAGGAGTTGAACGGGAGCACAAGACAAGGCGCGGAGCTGCTGCAACGCGTGCTAAGCTGTCCGCTCTACTATATTGCGGCGAACGCCGGGCTGAACGCCGAAGCGGAGGTCAAGAAGATCGCGAATGCGGCGAACGGCCATGGCCTGGACGCGCGTAATGGCACGTCCGTCGATCTCATCAAGGCCGGCATTATCGATCCCGTCAAGGTCTGCTACAGCGCGGTCCGTAACGCGGCTTCCGTCGCCGGTCTAATTCTGACGACGCAAACTCTGATCGCAAAGAAGCCGGACGACTACGATCCGACTGCGGGGCCAGCCTTGGGAGGGGGCGCCGAGCGACTTTGATAAAACCTTGGAATCGCGTGCGACGTTGTGAGGGCCGGCCTATTTTTGCCCTCTCTGCCCAAGTGCGCGATAGATCGTATTTCTTGAGACACCGAGGCGTCTTGCGGTCTCGCTGACGTTTCCGGTCGTTTCGGCATACACCATGAGGATGCGGGCTCGTTGCACGTCGTGGAGCGATCCGTGGGGTGTTGGCGGGGCTTGATCGATCAAGGCCGTCGCGCAGGCCTCATCGATCAAGCCGTCGGCCGCGCCAAGGGTGAGACGTGCCAGCATGTTGCGCAGCTCGCGGATATTGCCTGGCCAGGGGTGCGGGGCCAGTCTGGCCAGGACCTCGGTCGTGACCCGGCAATCCGGATCGATCTTGTGGAGCAGATGGCGTGCGACGGCGTCGAAATCAGCGCGGTCACGCAGGCGGGGGAGCGTCACCTCGAGGGTGTTGAGCCGATAGAGCAGGTCCGGGCGGAAACGCCCCTCGGTGATAGCGCGATCCAGCGTAGCGTTGGTCGCCGAGACCAGGAAGACATCGACCTTTGCTCCGGCGCCGCCAACGGGCCGCACGGTCCAGTCGTCGAGGAGGCGCAAAAGCACGCCCTGCAGCGCGACCGGCATGTCGCCGATCTCGTCGAGAAACAGCGTGCCCCCATCTGCCTCCTTGACCAGTCCGGTCGCTCCGCCGCGGCGCGCGCCGGTGAACGCGCCGTCGGCATAACCGAATAGCTCGGCCTCGATCAGGTTTTCGGGCAGGGCTGCACAATTGACGGGAACAAACGCGCCGGCGCGTCCGCTGGCGGCGTGGGCGTGCCGCGCCAGTTGTTCCTTGCCGGTGCCGGTCTCACCGCGGATGAGGATCGGCATCTTGCGTGCAGCGGCGCTTTCGACGCGCCGCACGATGGCGCGCACGGTCGGATCCTGGGCGACGAAACTGGAACTCTCGCTCGCGGCCGTTCTCTGAGGAGGCTGGGGCTGCGGCGTCCGCTTCCTTCGTGATGGCACCGCAATCGCGGCCCCCCTACGCTCGGTTTCGGATTTCGAATTTTGGATGTTGCGATCGGCAGTGGACCGCCGTCGCGTGTGCAGCACCACGATCGCGCCGATGCCGGTGCTGCCGTCATTCACGAGATCGAAGCTTGCGTTCGGAAGAAGCTCCTTCAATTTGGCTGGCCATTCCTCAAACGGGATCGCTTTCAGAAAGCGGGTCGGCGCCTCGTCGCCGGGACCAAGACCGCTATCCCGCACGGCGCCGAGGGCACGATCGGTGGCATGAAGAATGGCGCCTCGACGATCGAGCAGCATGCACTCTTCGGTCAGCCACATCGACCGTCTGGCCAGAAAGTCGCAGAGCAGTTTTTCGTTATCCTGCCTGATCGACTGCGCCAGAACGCTTTCCACATGATGGCCGACCGAAACCGCCAGCGCGAGGCTCTGTGGATTGAAGGTGCTCGCTGGACCCGATATGTCGACAATTCCAAGCAGCTCGCCGTCGCTCGGATCGTGAACCGGAACGGCGGCACAGGTCCATCGCTGTACCTCCGTACAGAAATGTTCGGCGCCGTGAATCTGAACTGGTCTTGATTCAGCGATGGCGGCGCCGATGGCGTTGGTTCCGATATCGGCTTCGCTCCAGCGTCCGCCGTGCTCCAGATGAACCGTGCGGCCGGCATCGATAACCCGGGCATCTCCCTGGGTGTCTATGATCAGTCCGGCGGGGTCGGTGAGGATCATGATGGAATTGGCGTCGCTGAGGAACGTCTTCGAGCTCTGCAGTGCGCAGCGTGCAGCATGGCGGAGCGAAGCGTGCCGGGAGCGGAGACGAAACAATTCAGCGTCCGCGACAAGCGGCGCCCTCGCGCGGTCGATCGTGACCCGGTGGTTTCTGGATCGCTGCCATGATGCCGCGACCGACGATCTCAATTCGGCCGAAAGCGCACCATGCTCGACGAACTTCTCCCACGCCGCCCGCACGTCCCGTTGGTCCATTCCGGCTCCTCCAACGTGTCGATGGCCGCAACTGAGAAGCCTCGCGATCGAACACCCATTGCGGATTTCCGGTCGCAGACCCCGCCGTCATCAAGCAAACGCAACGTCCAACTCGTCCGATTAGCTCAAACGGAAGGTCTCGATAAAGTCGAAAATGTCGCGGGCGCTCGAATCATGATAACGGCCGGCGGCGGCCTCACCAAGCAACCTATCAGCGTTCACTTCCCAGATTTTCCAGCGTTTCTCCGACGCCGATGAAAGATAAGCTTATACTTGTTGTCAGGTTGCGCAAAGCGGAAGTCGCCGCGTTGAGGCCCGCGACCGCCACGGTCGCGGCCCGAGGGCAGGTCGCCGTGGCGATCCGATTTTGACTTCGGCCCCGGCGAACCGTCGGGAATCCCGCAACGACAGGCGTTCTGAGAAAACTGCCGATGGAACGATCAACGAAGGTGCGGCGCAGCATCCGGATCTTCGATGGTGCCCCTATTCGCGCCAGGATCGCGCCAGGACCACCGTCTTGATCTTCTAAGGCAATAGCCCGCTACTACATGCTAAGCGCGTTGCTCAATGCTGTGAGAAACTCGACGCGGGACCGAGCCAGGTCGTCCGGCTCTTCGCCTCGTTTCCTGATGCCAACGGCCGACACGCCGCTGCGTGGCGTCGGCCAACCAACTCATCGCCCCTACCGGAAAGGGGACGAGACGGCGAGCGTGACCAGTCCAAAAGCGAAAACAAACGCCGTCACGCCAATTTGGCTTGCCTGACGTTGGGCCGCGTCATCGCGCGGAGATCCGCTGTGCTCTCGATGATGTCAGCGTGGATATCGGCTTGTTCGGCCAGCACCGCGCGTATCGTCCGTCCGGATGCGAGAACTTCCTTCGTGAGCTTTACCGCCCGCTCATAGCCGATGACCGGTGTCAGCGCCGTGGCAAGGGCGGTGCTGGCCTCCAGATGATAGCGGCAACGCTCGGCATTCGCCGTGATCCCGGCGACGCATTTGGTCCGCAGCATCTCGATGCCATTGGTGAGCAGCGTGAGCGACTGCAGGATGTTGTAGGCGATGACCGGCTCCATGACATTGAGCTGCAGCTGGCCGGCCTCGGCCGCCAGGGTCACCGTGAGGTCTGCACCGATGACCTGGAAGGCGATCTGGTTGACGAGTTCGGGGGCGACGGGATTGACCTTGCCGGGCATGATCGAGGAGCCCGGCTGCAGCGCCGGAAGGTTGATCTCGTTCAACCCGCCGCGAGGTCCGCTCGAGAGCAGACGCAAATCGTTGCAGATCTTCGACAGCTTGGTGGCCGTCCGCTTGAGCATCCCCGAGAACAACACGAACGCGCCCGTATCCCAGCAGGCCTCGATCAGATTCGATGCCGGAATCAGTGGCAGTCCTGAAATGCTGGCGAGCTCTTCGACGACGATGCTCTGATATTTGGGATGCGTATTGATCCCCGTGCCGATCGCAGTACCCCCGAGGTTGACTTCGGCGAAGAACTTCGCCAGTTCGCCTATTCGGGCCACATCCTCTCTCAGCGTGGTGGCGAAAGCCTGGAATTCCTGGCCAAGCGTCATCGGCACCGCGTCCTGCAACTGGGTTCGCCCGAGCTTCATCACGTCGCCGAACTGCCGGCCCTTCGCATCGAATTCCTGCGCCAGGCCTTCGAGCGCGGCCTGCAGCGCGCCACGGGAGAACAGGATCGCCAAGCGGATTGCGGTCGGATAGACGTCGTTGGTCGATTGGGAGAGATTGACGTCATCATTGGGATGGATGACGTCATAGCGGCCTCGCGGCAACCCAAGCCGCTCGAGCGCGCGGTTTGCAATCACCTCGTTGATATTCATGTTGGTCGATGTGCCGGCCCCTCCCTGGAACACGTCGACGGGAAATTCGCTCGACAGGTTGCCCGCGATGACGTCGTCGCAGGCGCCCTCGATGGCCTTCGCTATGTCACATGGAAGGTCGCCCAACCGGGCATTGGCCCGCGCCGCCGCCTTCTTCACAAGAGCCAACGCACGCACGAAGGCCGGGAAATGGCCGACCGAAATGCCGGAGATCGGAAAATTTGCGATGGCGCGCGCGGTTTGCGCACCATAGTAGGCAGCGCTCGGCACTTCGACCGGGCCAAGCGAATCCTGTTCGATCCGACCCGAACTTCCTTGAGGCATGATTGGTTTCCCGTCTTGCTGAATGATTGCGTTCACGAAAATTCCTGTTCCTTCGGGGCGCGCGCGCGCCCCGAAAAATCTCTCTGTGTGGGGGAGGACGTTGAAGGAAACCGGGCGGCCTAAGCGTGACCGTTCGGAGCCGGTTCGTCGCAGCCGCGGCAACAGCGATAAAGCCCGCGCCTCGATGATGCGCGCGCAATGCCGATCGCGTCCCGCCGATTGAAGCGGTCAAAACGAAGCCGTCGCTGATCTATCGAAGGTCTCGCCGGTGAAGCTCTTGCTTGGCGCCGTCTTTCGCGATCGCCAGCCGCGGCCCGGCTTTGAAGCCGCCAAAAAAGCAAAGCATTATGCTTCGACATCGCATCAGTTCCCCCAAAAACCGCGAGGTGAAAGCTCACCTCTCAACTTGGAACAACGAAAACAATCGCGCGGCGAATACGGCCCCCGCCGTGGCTGCGATTGCTGTAGCTTTTTTAGATTGCGGCGGAATTTAGCACTTCCTCGATTGTGCGCAATCGGGGGCCGTAGCACTACGGCTAGTTTCCTGTGATTTTCAGGCTTCGATGTCGCGCGCACTCTACTCTGGTACAGATGCACGGCATCTTCGGCGCCGCATCATCGATCCGGTGCGTGAAATTCCACCGCGCACTGCTGGAATCAAGGGAGATTCGATCTCCGCTGATCCTAAGCGCGACGGGGATTTGCGACTTGGACCGACGTGAGCTTGAACAGGACAGAAATGAAGATGAGAGAGTTTGGCGGCGGGTGATGCAAACGAGCCACACGCCCTGATCCCTCGGGCGAGTTGAACGTTCAAGCTCTCGCAAAAACGACGGCACGCCGATCCATCACCGCCATCAGGCCAGGACTCGTAGCATCAAGCTCTGACATCATGCATCAGCCGCTGCAGGTCTTCCGTCCGGATTGGAACAGTACGTTTTGCGAGCAATAGCTCCGCTGGCCGCGTGATGCGGCATGGCGATCAGTTCGACTGGCGGTTTGTCTAAACGATGACGAGTTTAGCGATCACTGTGGACGCCAAGGAAAAGATCAAGGAAAAGATCAAGGAAAAGATCAAGGAAAAGATCAAGGAAAAGATCAGGGCAAATATCGTCGCCGAAGACATGATGATCGCGAGCGACACTGCGGGCATCAAGCTCTTTGTCCGCAACAACAGCAAGGATGGTTAGATAGATGTCCGAGCAAATCCGCTCATGGTTATCCTCTCAGCGCGACGCGATGCTGGGCTTGATCGAGAAGGTCGTCAACATCGACAGCGGCTCCTACGACAAGGCCGGGGTCGACGCGGTCGGGGAAGTCTTCGAGGCGTTCTTCAAGAGCCATGACATCGACGTCGAGCGGCTGCCGCGCGACGTCTCCGGCGATATTTTTCGTGCCGCGATCGCCGGACCCGGCAACGCTCCGATCGTGCTGATGGGGCATCGCGACACGGTGTTCTCCAAGGGCGAGGCGGCCCGGCGCCCCTTCACCATCCGGAATGGCCGGGCCTACGGCCCCGGCGTCACGGACATGAAGGCTGGACTGGTGCTCAACGCCTTTGTCCTTGCGGCCTTCAAGAAGTTCGGCGGCAATCCGGCGCCGCTCGTCGCGTTGCTGACGTCCGACGAGGAGATCGGCTCGCCGCAGTCGCGCGGCGTCATCGAAGAGACGGCACGCCGTGCCCGCGCGGTCTACAATGCCGAACCGGGCAGACCGAACGGCAATGTCGTCTCGCAGCGCAAGGGCGGCATCTTCATGGTCATGAATATCGTCGGAAAAGCCGCGCATTCCGGCGCCAATTTCGAGGCCGGCCGCAGCGCCATCAACGCCCTCGCCCACAAGACCCTGGCCATCGCCGCGCTCACCGATCTCAGCATCGGCGTGACCTTGAATGTCGGACTAGTGTCGGGCGGCCAGTCCGTCAACACAGTGGCGCCATCGGCGAGTGGCGAGATCGACATGCGCTATGCGCGGCACGGCGATCGCGACCGGATTTTCGGCGCCATCGATAAGATCGTGGCGACGGAGCATGTGCCCGGCACATCGGCGACGCTGCGGATCAAGGGCGAGTTTCTGCCGCTCGAACAGACCGCCGGCAATGCCGGCCTTCTTGCGATCTATCAGAAGGCCGCGCAGGAGGCTGGTCTCATTTTGGAAGGCGAGGCCACGGGTGGTTGCGCCGATTCCGGCTTTACGTCGGCGGTCGGCACGCCAACCCTGTGCGCAACGGGTCCGGTCGGCGGGTTGGCGCATAGTCCGGAAGAGTATCTGGAACTGGAAAGCATCACGCCGCGCGCGCTGGCGCTTGCAAACGCGGTCATCAACACGATGCCGCTGACATCCTGAGACGGCCTACGTGAGCGGCGCCGAACGCACTTCGGCGCCAAAGCCTTTTCCGTTCCGATTGAATCGAAACGGAGGCTCTAGGTTCTTGTGTTGACGCGTTTTCTTTACGCGAACCCGCGCCCCACTTCGCTGGAAAACGCTCTGGTCGTGTCATCGCGCTCCAGGCGAGGCAGCCTCAAGGGCCTTCGCGCTCGCCATCACCTTCAGTCGCATCTTCACCTTGCGCGTGCACAGCCGCCGACGCGCCGCGGAAGCGAATGACCGTCGCGATGACGTCGACGTCGACCTTGAGCAGATCGAGGTCGCGCGTCATCTCACGCAGTTCTTGACCCTTGCGGGCAATCTCCTCCGAGACGTCGATGGCCATGTTGCGCTCGGTGACGCCGCCCGAGCTGCCGACGAACATCTTGGCTCTGATCCAATCCAGCCGCGCCCGATGCGTGTCGCGCGCGAACTTTTTTTCCACGAATTGCCGCCGGGCTTCGACATAGGCCGCCAGCAATTCGACCTCGGACATCTTGTACAGGGCGTCGGCAGTAAGGCTCATGGTACCGCACTAAAGGCTCGTTGAGATCGTGGTTAACTGGATGCGTCGCCCTGCAATTTCGATCGGACCTTGTCCCAAAGAATATTCAGAATATTGATGCGCCGCCACGCTACCAAGTGGAATCTTTGCCCGTATCGTACGGGAATTCCAATCGCTCAGGCAGTGGGCGATGACGACGAGACAGGGCGCTGAAGGGCGCGCCCCAATGGCTGGTTGCGCGCGGCGACCCATGCCGCCGGGCGGCCGCATCGGCTTTCACGACTGGCGCTGACGCAAACAATCAGAGAGCAAGCGGATCAGGCCGGAGCTGAAACTGCACCACCAGCGGGCTCGATCGCGTTGCGTCGGTGGCGCCGGGAGCGCCGGGCGCGGGCGCGTCGATGCCCTCGATGTGTACCGGCGCGCGGTTGCCGGACGTCACCCACAGCGCGCGCCCCTTCCAGCCGGCGGCCCGATCGTCGATGCGGCCATCGATGTTCTTGGCAAAGAACCCCATCGGGTAGGGAACGCGCAATTCGATGACGCGCCCGCCGACGAGCGCGTGCAGCGAATCCGACTGGTTGCCGGTCGCGATCGGCGTGTTGGCGCCGAGGCCGAGGATGTCGTGCTGGTCGACCCAGAGATAATAGGGATTTTCCGCGGCTCCTGGATCGCCGGCAAAGCCTGGTCCGGGAAGCGGATAGAACGTCCATCCTTCCGGACATTTGTCGCCGCGCTCGGCGCCCGGCCCGTTGAGCGGGCCCGCACATTTTCGGCGATCGAAGCTCGCAACATGCCCGCTGTCGAGCGGCACCCAAACGACGCCATGGCGATCGACATCCATGCCGCGAATGCCGTATCCCGGCAACGGCACCTTGTAGAGTTCTGCGAGCGCCGTGTCCGGCGGGTTGGGTCCGGGACTGAGGCGAACGACGTAGCCGGGGTGCGGCAGGCTCGATCCCCAGATCGAACCGTCGGACGGGCTCCAGGAGATGCCGTACAGGGCAAATGGAATGCGCGTGTCTTTGTTGGGATCAACCGGACCGCCGGGCTCGTTATAGCCTTCATCGCGCTTGCCGTTGCCATTGGTATCGACAATGAGGGCGGTCCAACCCTGGGATGCCGCGGCGTCGCCGGTCTGCCAATATTTATTGATGTTGACCCAGCCGACGACCGCGAGCTTTCCTTGCGTGTTGGTAGAGAACCACAGCGTATTGTCGGCATCCTCGGCAAAATTCAGGTGTTGCGTACCAAAGCACGTATCGACGAATGAAAATTTCTTCGCGGCCGGATCGTAGATCGTCACCTGGCGCGCGTTCTGAAAGAAACCCTCGTGCTTCTGGTCGAGCGGATAGAGCTGCGCCGAGCGCTGCGGCGAATCCTTGCCGCAATAGGCTGGCACATCGTTCGGCGAGCGGATTTGCGCGGTGAAATAAACTCTGCCGTCCTGGTCCATCACCAGCGAATGCGCGTTGGCCTGGCTGTCCCACACCTGCTCGCTGCCGAAATAGGGCGACGGCGCGACCACCGGATTGGCCTGCGCCGAACTCGGCGTCCTCTCTGAGGCACGCACCGGAGCCTTGATGGTGGTCTTGGAATTGTGGATCGCATCGAGAATCGGGATTTCGTCGGTGCTCAGCTCGGTTGCCCCGTAGATCAGTCCATGGCCGTTCACTGTGGGACGACGTTTGTCCGTCGCCAGGACGTCATGAAGATAATGCTTGGGGTCGAGCCAGTCTCTGATGGTGACGACAAGGTTGCGTTCGATGCCGACCGGCCGGGGCGGCGTTGCGTTCGGAAGTTCTCCGGCCTTGATGCGATCGGTCCAGTCGGCCAGCGCTGCCAGGTGTCCGCCGTCCGGCGTGAGCAACCGGCCCATGGTTCGCACCATCGTGGTGCCGCCCGGGCCCGCCTGCAGTCGCTGCGCCCAGGCGGCAAGCGAAGAGTCGAAATGGCCGAGTGCTTGCGGAATGTTGCGCGTCGCGTAGTTGCCGATCTGGTGGCAATTGCCGCAGCCATTGGTCTTGATGACGTCGAGCCATTGATCTTGGCTTTTGAATTCGACGGGGATGCCATTGCCGTTTGGGCCGGTGCCTGGAAATTTGCTCTTGTCCGGAATTCTCAACAGCGAGAACCAGTAGATCGCCGGATAATATTGGGCGGCAGCCGCGAGGTCCGGTGCGATCGCGGCCTTCAGATTCAGCGTCTTGCCGGGCTCGCTCGCAACCTTCGGCGAATCGACCAGGCCATAGCCGCGCACCCAGACGTCATAGTGTGCCCGGGGAAGATCGGGGACGGCGAAGCGGCCGGCATCATCGGTGACCACGATTTTTGCGAACCGGGTTCCGAGATCTTTTGTCTCGGCAATCACCCAGACGCCGGCCTCGGGTCCGAACCGGCTGGTCACGACGCCGCTGATATCGTTGCCGGCGACCGCCGTATGATTTTGGTCTTTACTCTGCTGAGCCGGGTTCGACGTGGGGAATGCAACCAGCGAAGCGATGACGACAGCTATTGCAAGCGCGAAACGGCCTTTCATGTCGTGTCCTATTTTTGGCTCGCGAGATAGGCGATGATGTCGCTCCTGTCGCGGTCGGCAACCCCCTGGAAGACGCCCATCGCGGTGCCCGGAACCATCGTGGCAGGCGATGAAATCCAACCGCCGAGCGCCTCCTCGTTCCAGTCCCAGGATGCCGTCGACTTGAATGCGGTCGAGTATTGGAAGTCTGGAGCCGAGCCTGCCCGTCGTCCGACGATTCCGAACAGATTGGGCCCGTAGCGATTGGGGCCGGCTCTATTGATGGTGTGACATAGCGCACATTGGCGATCGAACGCCGCCTCGCCCGATGCAATGTCGGCCGCACCGACGTCGCGCGTGCCGGTCACGATCAGCGCGAGAAGTCCGCCGCCGGCCTGAACCAGCGCCCGTCTTGTTCGAGAGCATGGGCTTGTCATGGCTTCCAGCATCCGACCTCGCAGCGGCTTTGCGTGCTATAACGCTAAAGTTCTGCGTCGGTTCGAAAGCTTCCCAGACCACGCGAGGGCACGCGGCGCATGCGCGCCATGTCCCCGAGCTCGGCGAAGGCGGATTCCAACCGCGGCGGCGGCCGGGCGCGGCCGCCGGATTAGAATTATTTCAATAACGAACGTAGGAGTTCCGCCATTCGCCGCAACACGCGTAGCCCTCAACTGATCGGCCGCGGTTCACCGGCTCGTCTTGGTGGCCACTTCAGCCTTCCACGAATTGTCGCCGGCGTCGACATAGGCCGCCAGCAATTCTAATTCGAACATCTTGCACAGGGCATCGGCAGAAAGACTCATGGCACCGGCCTGAAGGCTTGTTGGGTTCGAGGTGAACTGGCCGGCCGGACGCGCCGCCCTGCAATTTCGATCGGGCCTTGTCCCCAGAATATTTGATGCGCCGCCATGCTCGCAACTGGAATCTTTGCTCGTATCATACGGGAATTCGAATCACTCAGGGGAACTGGGCCATGGCGACGAACATGGCGCTGAAGCGCGCCAGGAAAGCACAACGTCGGAAACAGGTGGTGGCGCAGAAGCGGAAGGCCGAGGCATTGGAAGCAAGCCTTCCAGCCCGTGTGCTCCGCGCTGCCAATGCGCCCATTCAACACTGTTTTCTCTCCGAATCCGTGTTCGACATCGGCATGGGAACGCTGGTCCTCGTGCGCGGCGCCACGCCCCAGCACCTTGCGTTAAGCTCGTTTTTGATCGACGTGTTCTGTCTGGGCATCAAGGATGTGATGTTCGACTTATTCGAACGCGACGTATTCGAGATGTACATGGACGCGACGGATGCCATGTCGCCCATGATCTCGGTCGATCCGAGCTACGCGCGCAAGCTGCTGCGCGATCTTGCCGCGTGGTCGCAATCGATCGGTTTTGTGCCGCACCGGGACTTCGCAGCGGTGGAGCGGATGTTCGGCGATGTGAGTGCCGACGCAAGCGACGCGGTGTTTCGGTTCGGTCGTGACGGCAAGCCTGTCTATATTCCCGGCCCGAACGACTCCGCTCCGCTCATCCGGCGGCGGGTCGAGCAATTGCAGAAGTATCTCGGCGATGATGGCTTCGGGACGGCGGCCTAGATCATAATCTCATCTCTCTATTGAGCATGATCTCCGCGCAAATGGTTCGTGTTTGTCGCGAAGGAAAACCGGTACCCACCCCGCAACAAGTACGGCGCAGGCTTTTCCGGATGATGCTTGACCTGCGAGCCATCTCAGCCCAGCAGGTGGCTTGCCTGCCGGACGTCGTTCAAGAACGCCTTGGCCAGGCGCGACAGAGGTTCGGCTTCCGACCACAGCATATAGGCCACGGCCGGTGTCTTGGGCGTGAAAGGCCGGACGACAAGGTCGTGGCTGCCGCCCTGGCGCGGCGAAAACGGATCGACGACGGCGGCGCCCACGCCGGCGGCCGCGAGCACGCAGGCCGTGTTGCAGTAGCGCACCTCGACGGTCGGCTGGAATGGCGCTCCGGCTTGCGCAAAGCTCTCGCGCACGGCCTCGCCCAATCGCGTTCCGCGCTCCAAACCGATGAAGGGCGAGCCTGCGAGGTCGGAGGCCGAAATGACCGGCCGCTCGGCCAGCGGATGCCTCAATGGCAAGACGCAGACCATCTCGCCGGTGTGAACCACTTCGTGCGCGATGCCTGGATGATGCGACAGGCCGAGCGCGAAGCCGAGTTCAGCGACCCTGCTCGTCACCCCGTCAATGATGCCTTCGTAGCGCCGGACATCGAAGAACACGCGCGTCTGCGCGCGGCGGCGCAGGAAGCCTGACAGCGCAGGTGGAATGATGCTGTAGGCGAGCGGTGGCGTCGCCACGATCGACAAGAGTCCCGAGCGGCACTCCCTCAGATCGCGCACGCGATTTTCGAGCTTGGCGTGGAGCGCGAAGATCGCCTCGCTTTCCTTGTACAGCGCCATCGCTTCGGTGGTCGGGAACAGCCGGTTGTTGATGCGCTCGAACAAGGCAAATCCCGCCTGCGTCTCCATCGCCTTCAGCGCGTTCGAGATCGCGGGCTGTGACAGCGCCAGTTCGTCCGCCGCGGCGACCGTGGTGCGGTGGCGGATGACGGCCCGCAGGATCTCCAATTGGCGCAGGTTCATATAAGTACCGATTATTGTCTCAGCGAAAATATCATAGCAAGAATGATTGCAATTGGCGCCTCGCTCCCGCGTAATACGTCGGAGCGCTGCCGGAGCGGTTTCATCCGCCTCTTGAGTAAGCAATCCGCACAGATTGGAGGCAATATTGGCACGTGTTCTGCGCGCCGCCGCCGCCCAGATGGGGCCGACGCAGAAAGCGGACCCGCGAGAGCATACGCTCGGCCGGATGCTGAAGCTCCTCGAAGAGGCCGCAGCGCGCGGCGCGAGCCTCGTTGTCTTTCCTGAACTGGCGTTCACGACGTTCTTCCCGCGATGGCTGATCGAGGGCGAGGCGCTCGATCGCTATTTCGAGCGCGGCATGCCCAATCCGGCCGTTCGGCCGTTGTTCGATCGTGCCCGGGCGCTGCGCATCGGTTTCTATGTCGGCTACGCCGAACTGATATCGGACGGCCGGCGCTACAACGCTTCGATCCTGGTCGATGGCGACGGTGAAATTCTCGGTCGCTATCGCAAGGTGCATCTGCCGGGCTCGGTCGAGCCGCGTGCCGGCGCGCGCTACCAGCAGCTTGAAAAGCGTTATTTCGAGTATGGCGACCTGGGATTTCCCGCCTTTCGCGCAGGCCCAGACTGGCGCCATGCCATCATGGGCATGATGATCTGCAATGATCGCCGCTGGCCCGAGGCCTGGCGCGTTCTCGGCTTGCAGGGTGCCGAACTGATTTGCATCGGCTACAATTCCGCGGCCTACGATCCGAACGGCGGCGTCACGGAAGATGCGGCGCTGCGCACCTTCCATTCCAAACTCGTGGCCCAGGCCAATGCCTACATGAACGCCACCTGGGCGATCGCGGTCGCAAAGGCGGGCGACGAGGACGGCTCGGGACTGATCGGCGGCTCCTGTATCGTGGACCCGAACGGGCAGATCGTCACTGAGGCGCAGACGCTCGCGGATGAGATCATCGTCGCCGACATCGACCTCGATCTCTGCCGCCAGGGCAAGGACAAGATGTTCAATTTCGCCGCCCATCGGCGGCCGGAGCAGTACACAGCGATCACCGAGCGCGCGGGCGTCATCGAACCCGCCGCTCTCGATGCGATTTGACGTGCCAACCGCGGCGCGAGCCGAAGCAGCTGGCGAGCCGAAGGAGCTGGAATGACACGCCTCTCGTTCTTCGTTGGTTTAGTGGCGTTCGCTGTTTTTGCGATTGCCGAGGCGGCCGAGCTGCCGGAGCAGGTCAAGCAGGCGGGCGAAGTGCGGTTGACGGTCAATTCCACCTACGCGCCGATGGAATATCGCGATCCGGCGACGGACCAACTCGTCGGGCTCGACATCGATCTCGCAAACGAGATCGCCAAACGGCTCGGCGTGAAGATCGTCTGGAGCGAGACGCCCTTTGCCGAACTCATTCCGTCGCTGCAGACCAAGCGCGCCGACTTCATCATCAGCGGCATTTCAGACCGCGGCTCACGGCGCGAGACGGCCGACTTCGTCGATTATCTGACGACCGGCCCGCAGTTCTTCGTCCTGGCGGAGAGCGCGGCGCAGTCGGCCGCCGATCTCTGCGGCAAAAGGATCGGAACGACCCGCAGCACCAGCTTCCCGATCGAGATCGAGAAATGGAGCAAGCAGAACTGCGAGGCTGGCGGCAAGCCGGCCGTGCAATATGTTCCAGGCGAAAACAGCATCGATGTCCGCAACCAGCTCAAGCAAGGCCGCATCGACGCCGCGGTGCAGGGCAGCGAGACGTTGCCTTACGCCCAGAGCCAAGAGGCGGGGAAATACCGCATCATTGGAGAGCCGCTCTCCACCGGCTATCAAGGCATCATGTTCCGGAAGGACGACGCGGCGCTCCGCGAGGCCGTGACGCAGCATCTCGCGGCGATGATCGCTGACGGCTCCTACAAGGCCATTCTCGACAAATACGGATTGGGCGCGAACGCGGTGCCCAAGCCGATGCTGAATGCGGCCACCCAATGAGAGCGGCGCCCACGCTCGCGGAAGGCTTCCCCGATCTTTCGGAGATGACGGTCGCGCGTCGGGTGCACTGGCAGCGATGGCTCACCGCGGCCGCGATTCTCGTCGTGCTGGCCGCGATCGGGCGCGCGTTCGCCGGGGGGCAGATCGAATGGGCCTATGTTGGCCGCTTCCTGACCGCGAAGGTGATCCTCGAAGGCATCGTCAACACCATGGTCATGGCGGTGCTCGCGATGGCGCTGGGCATCGTGCTGGGTGTCGTCGTCGCGATCATGAGATTGTCGCCCAATCCGGTGCTCAAATCCGTCGCCGCCGGCTACACTTGGCTGTTCCGCGGCATGCCGCTGGTCCTGCAACTGCTGTTGTGGTTCAATCTCGCGCTGGTGTTTCCGACCATCGGCATTCCGGGTCTGTGGTCGGCGCGTGCGGTCGACGTCATGACTCCGTTTCTGTCCGCGCTCCTCGGCCTCGGCATCAACCAGGGCGCTTACACGTCGGAGGTGATGCGGGCGGGCATGCTGTCGGTCGACGCCGGACAATATGAGGCAGCACTGGCGATCGGCATGGGACGGCTGCGCGCGCTGCGACGGATCATCCTGCCGCAGGCGATGCGGGTGGTGATCCCGCCGCTCGGCAACGAATTCATCGGCATGGTCAAGGCCACGTCGCTCGCAAGCGTCATCCAGTATCCGGAGGTGCTGCACAATGCCGAGAATATCTATTACGCGAATTCGCGCGTGATCGAGCTCCTGATCGTCGCCGGCTTTTGGTATCTGCTCGTCGTCTCGATTTTGACGCCGCTGCAGATGCTGCTCGAGCGACGCTTCGCCCGCGGCTCATTGCAGATCGCGCGATGACCCACCCCCTCGTCGCGATCCGTTCGGTCAGCAAGACTTTTGGAGAGTTTCAGGCTCTCAAGCAGGTCTCGCTGGACGTCCGGGCGGGCGAGGTGCTTTGCCTGATCGGGGCGTCCGGGTCGGGCAAGACGACGCTGTTGCGTTGTATCAATCAGCTCACGCCCATCGACAGTGGCGGCATCTGGCTGGATGGCGAACTGCTCGGCCTGCGCGAGGAGGGCGGGCGATTGCATCGCCTGACCTCGCGCGAGATCGCGCGGCAGCGCCTGAAGACCGGCATGGTGTTTCAGCGATTCAATCTGTTCCCCCACAAGACGGCGCTGGAAAATATCACGGAAGGTCCGGTGCAGGTCCAACGCCGCAGCCAAGAGGACGCGCGGGCAGAGGCGATGGAGCTTCTGCGGCGCGTTGGCCTTACCGCGAAAGCCGATGCCTATCCCGCGGAGCTCTCGGGCGGACAGCAGCAGCGGGTGGCAATCGCGCGCGCGCTTGCGATGAAGCCGATGCTGATGCTGTTCGACGAGCCGACCAGCGCGCTCGATCCGGAACTGGTCGGCGAAGTGCTGTCGGTCATGAAGGAGCTTGCCAAAAGTGGCATGACGATGATGGTGGTGACGCACGAACTCGGCTTTGCGCGCGAGGTCGCGGATACGGTCGTCTATATGGACCATGGCGCGATCGTCGAATCCGGGCCCGCGGCGGAGGTCCTCGGTGCGCCCCGTGAAGTTCGTACCCAGTCCTTTCTTTCCGCGGTGATCTGACGAGGCGATTCATGATGCGATTTTTTCTTGCAGCCGCGCTCTTCTCCGGCGTCGCCGCTTCGGCCCTGGCGGTCGAACTGCCTCCGGAGATCGCGAAGCAGGGCAGCATCAGGGTCGCCATCGTGCCGAACTATCCGCCGATGGAATTCCGCGATCCGGCTACGAACGCGCTGACCGGCTTCGATGTCGAGCTTGGCGAGGCGCTCGGCCGCAAGCTTGGCCTCAAGATCGCCTGGCAGGAAACCAGTTTCGACCAGATGATGCCGGCGATCGCGACGGGCAGGGTGGATGCGATCCTGTCCGGAATGACGGATATGGCCACCCGGCAGGACACAGCGACCTTTGTCGACTATCTTCGCAATGGGCCCCGCTTTTTCGTCCAGCAATCGCGCGCCGCGGAGTTCAAGGACGCGCTGGCGCTCTGCGGGAAGAAGGTCGGCGCCAGCCGCCGCACGTCCTTCCCAAAGCTGATCGCCGCCTGGAGCGATGCCCATTGCGGCAGTGATCCCATTCAATTCGTCGGCACGGAAGGATCCGCCGATGCACGGACCCAGCTCAAGCAAGGCCGGCTGGATGCCGCCGTCCAGGGCGGCGAGACGCTGCCCTACATGATGGACCTCGACCCGAGTGCCTATGTCCCGATCGGTGACATTTTCGCGGTCCAGTTCAGCGGGCTTGCGTTAAATGTGAAAGAGAAGGCGCTTCAGCAAGCGGTCGTGGAGGCGCTGGATGCGCTGATCGCGGACGGCTCCTACCGCGCTCTTCTTGCGAAATGGAAATTGGCCGACTACGGCGTGGAAAAGGCGACGATCAATGCAGGACAGTAAAGCGCTCGCGAGCATTCCGCTCATTCCGGCGAACACCGCGCCGCCGGCTCCGGAGTATCCGTGGCCGAAGCCGCATACCTCCGCGATGTTCCTCTCGTTCGACGTGGACGCGGAGAGCGCCTGGACCAGCAAGGACGCAGGCCACGCAAAGCGCCTGATCACGATGAGCTATGGCGGCTACGAGGCGCGCGTCGGCACGCCGAAGCTTCTGGAGCTGCTCGATCAGCTCGATCTCAAGGCGACGTTCTTCATCACCGGCTGGTCGGTGGATGCGCATCCGGCGATGGCCGAGGCCATCCTCAAGGCTGGCCACGAGATCGGCCATCACGGTTACCACCATCTGTTGCCGGACCCGGGCGATCCCTGGATCGAGGAGGAACTGGGGCGGGGCTTCGAGACGCTGAAGCGACGGCTCGGCGTCAAGCCGAGCGGCTATCGCGCGCCTTACGGCGAATTCACCGAGGAATTGCGCGTCGCGCTGGTGCGTCACGGCATCGTCTACACCTCGTCATTTCGCGACGATGTACGGCCTTACCGCCATCGCCTCGCAGACGGCAAGCCGGGCACGATCGAGCTTCCGGTGACCGCGAGCTATGACGACTGGATGCACGGACTGTCCACCCGATTCAGCCCACGGCCGATCTTTCCCAAGGAGCATGTGCTCTCGCTCTGGAAGGATGAGCTCGACGAGATCAGGGATTGGGGCGCGATGGTCACCACCGTCTTGCATCCGCAATGCAGCGGCCGTCCGATGCGGCTTCGCCTGCTGCGGGAGTTCCTCACCTACGCGAAATCCTGCCCCGATCTGTGGATCGCGACCGGAGAGGCGATCACGGCGAATTTCCAAAGCCACGAAGCCGCCGAGAGCCGCGCCAATCGCCTATCCCGATGAGCACGTCGATCATGTCGTCAACGAGACTCGTTTCCCGCCGTTCGTTCCTGCGAGGCGCCGCCGCGGCGTCGGCGTTGTCGCTGCCGGGACTCCTGCGCGCCCAGTCGCAGACGACGCTGCGCTTCATTCCCGTGATCGATCTGACCTTCGTTGATCCGATCTACTCCACAGCGCAGGTCTCCCGAAACCATGGCTTCATGGTTTACGACACGCTCTACGGCATGAATTCGGCACTCGATGTCTCGCCCCAGATGGTGTCCGGCCATGTCGTGTCCAACGACGAGCGGCAATGGGACCTCACATTGCGCGACGGCCTGCTGTGGCATGATGGCGAGCGCGTCCTGGCGCGCGATTGCGTCGCGAGCATTCGCCGCTGGGCGGCACGCGACGGATATGGCGCCGAGCTGATGGCGGCGACCGACGAGCTGTCGGCGCCGGACGACCGCACCATTCGCTTTCGGCTGAACAAGCCTTTCCCTTTGTTGCCCGCGGCGCTCGGCAAGTCCGCGATCCAGGCGCCCTTCATGATGCCCGAGCGGCTCGCGAGCCAGGATGCCTTCAAGCCGCTCACTGAAGCGATCGGCAGCGGTCCTTTCCGTTTCGTGGCCGACGAACGCGTCCAGGGCGCGCGCAACGTCTACGCCCGCTTCGACCGCTATCGGCCCCGCGAGGGCGGCAAGCCGGACTGGACCGCCGGTCCCAAGATCGTTCACTACGATCGCGTGGTCTGGAGCACGATGCCGGATGCGGCGACAGGGGTTGCAGCACTACAGACGGGCGAGCAGGATTGGCAGGAAACCACGCCGCATGATCTGTTGCCGGTGCTGAAGCGCGCCGGCCGCGTCGCCACGCGGATTCTCGACCCGCGCGGTTACACCTGCATGCTGCGCGTCAATCATCTGCTGCCGCCGTTCGACAATCCTGCCGTCCGCCGGGCGCTGCTTGGTGCCATCGATCAATCTGCCTTCATGACCGCTGTGGCGGGCGACGATCCGGCTTATCAGTCATCGCCGATCGGCTTCTTTGCGCCAGGAACGCCCTTGGCGAGCGACGTCGGGTTGGATGTGTTCCGCGGGCCGCGCGACATGGCGAAGGTCAAGGCCGATCTGAAGGCCGCCGGTTACAATGGCGAGAAGGTGGTGCTGCTCGTCCCCACCAACTCGCTCGCGCAGAAGCCGCTTGGCGATGTGGCGGCCGACATGCTGCAGCAGGCCGGCATGAACGTCGAATATGCCGGATTGGACTTCGGCGCGGTATTGCAACGGCAGCTGAAAAAAGACCCCATCGCGCAAGGCGGCTGGAACGCCGGCGTCGGCAACTGGCAAGGCATCGATTGGCTGAATCCGGCTGGCAACACCAATCTGCGCGGGGATGGCAAGGCCGCCGGCTGGTACAAAAGCGAGAAGATGGGGGCGTTGCGAAATCAGTGGCTCACGGCGGCCAGTCTTGCCGAGCAGCAACGCATCTGCCGTGATATCCAGGAATTGTCGTTCGAGGAAATTCCCTATTTCCCGATCGGCCAGTATAAGCAACCGACCGCGTACCGTACGAGCATCACCGGAATCCTCGACGGCACGGCTGTGTTCTGGAATGTGCGCCCGGCATGAGCGGAATCGCGATCTTCGGCAGCTATGTGTTGTCGCGCAAGGACGGCGCGCAGGAGGTGCTGCGCGATCACTGGGTCTTGCTCGAGGGCAAGAAGATCGCCGCCGTGACGCGCGACCGGCCGTCCGCCACCGAGGTCTTCGACAGGCCGGGCCGCTTCGTGCTGCCCGGTCTTCTGAACCTGCACAATCACTGTTTCAGCGAAGCCATCGCGCGGACGCACACGGAGGACGGCAACGGCCGCCGCAACAACCAGAGCATCGTCTATACGGTGCTGCTGCCGCTGACCAAGCGCGGCGCCGACCTGCTGTCGCCGTCCGAGCGGCTGGCCATCGCGCGGCTCGGCATCCTGCAACTCTTGAAGGGCGGCGTCGCCACGGTGATGGAGCCGTTTCGTAACACCATCCCGGAGATGTTCGACGCCGCCGAGGAGATGGGCATCCGCTTCTATGGCGCGCCCTATCTGTTCTCGACGTCGGACGCCAAGGCCGGTCCGGATGGCGTGGTGCGCTATGCGGGCGATGATGGCCAGGCCGACATGGAGATATGGAACGCGCTGTACCAGCGCTGGAATGGGCGCGGCGACGGCCGGATCGGCCTCGCCATGAGCCCGCATGCGACCGACACATGCGGTCCGGATATGCTGCGGGCCTGCGTGATGCGGGCACGCGAACTCGACGTTCCCATCACGACCCATCTCGCACAGAGCCACGCCGAGTTGGCGACGATCAGTGCGCGCCATGACGGCCGCACGCCCGCCGAATATCTCGACTGGCTGGGCTTGCTCGCGCCGGATCTGTTGGCCGCGCACTGCATCGCGAGCACTGACGGCGATTTGAAGCTGATGGCGGCGCGCGGCGCAACGGTGCTGAACTGCCCGCGCGTGTTCGCGCGCTCGGGCGTCACCGCGGCGTTCAGCCGGTTTGCCGGGCACGGCGTCAGCACGGTGGTCGGGACGGATGGCTACAACATGGATTTTCTCGGCGAGCTCAACGCCGCCTCGATGATCTCGAAGATCGCGTCCGGCCGCGCCGATGTGGCAAACGCGCCGGATCTGATCGAGTCGGTCACCGCAACCGCGGCCGCGGTGATCAAGCGGCCGGATCTCGGGACGATCATGCCGGGCGCCACCGCCGACCTCACCGTCGTCGACATGACGCATCCCCACCTGCAGCCGCTGTTCGATCCGCGACGCGGTCTGGTCGCGCTTGCGAACCGCGCCAATGTCGACCAGGTCATCGTTGACGGGCGTGTGCTGATCGATGCCGGCCAGTATGTTCACGGCGACGAGGCTGCGATCATTTCGGCGGGCACCGCGGCGATCGGCAAGATCTGGGATCTGCCGGAAGCCCAAGCGGCCTTCAATGGCTGACGGCCTGTCGATGCGCAGCCAGCACTTTCTTCACTGTCACTTTCGGAGAATAGAATGCCTTTCGATTTGATTCTGCGCGGTGGCCGGGTGATCGACCCCTCCCAGAAGCTTGATGCCGTGACCGATGTCGCCTTCGCCGCCGGCAAGGTGGCCATGGTCGGAAACGCGCTCAAGGCCGAACCGGGGACCGACATGCGCGACGTGTCGGGTTATATCGTCAGCCCCGGCCTGATCGATCTGCATACCCATGTCTATTGGGGCGGCACCTCGCTCGGCATCGATGCCGAGGAATTTTGCCGCACCTCCGGCGTCACCACGGCGGTCGACACCGGCAGCGCCGGCCCGGGCAATTTCGCGGGCTTCCGCAAGCACGTGATCGAGCCGAGCCAGGTCCGCATTCTCGCTTATCTGCATGTCTCTCACGCCGGCATCTTCGGCTTCTCGCATCGGATCATGGTCGGCGAAAGCGAGGAGATCCGGCTGATGAATCCGATCGATGCCGCGCGCGTGGCGGAGCAGAACCGCGACCTCATCGTCGGCATCAAGGTGCGCGTCGGCCTGCACGCCTCCGGCACCTCGGGGATCGTGCCGCTCGACATCGCGCTCCAGGTCGCGGACGAGGTCGGCATGCCGCTGATGGCGCATATCGACCATCCGCCGCCGAGCTACGAGGAGGTGGTCGCCCGTCTGCGTCCAGGCGACGTTTTGACCCACGCATTCCGGCCGTTTCCCAACACGCCGGCCACCGCCCAGGGCACGGTGAAAAAGGTGGTGCTGGAGGCGCGCGAGCGCGGCGTGTTGTTCGACATCGGCCACGGTAAAGGCTCATTCGCCTTCAAGACTGCGCGGGCGATGCTCGCCAACGGCTTTTATCCGGACACGATCTCCTCGGACGTCCACGTTCTGTGCATCGACGGCCCGGCCTTCGATCAGGTGACGACCATGTCCAAATTCCTGTGCATGGGCATGCCGCTCGCCGATGTGGTCGCGGCGTCGACGGTCAACGCGGCGATGGCGCTGCGGCGTCCCGAGCTCGGCAGCCTCAAGCCGGGAAGCGTCGGAGACGCCACCCTGATCTCGATCCAGCAAGGCCAATTCGATTACGTCGATGTCGTCGGCGAGCATTTGATCGGCGACCGCAAGATCGTGTCTGAAGGCGTCGTCATCGGGGGGCGTTGGTGGCACCCGACACAATCGCCAAAGTTCATGCAACTTGCGGGTTAGGCTGGGCTGAAAGCAGGTCTGGTGGCTCGAAAATGGGATCGCTCGAAAATCGCATTTTCGTTGGCCGCGCGGGTCTTTTCGGCGGGACGAGAGGAGCGCGCTGGCATATCATTTGCACGCAAATGGAGGCTGGTCGCCATCGCGATGACCGGGCCTTGTCATCTCATTTGGCGCCGCCCCCTTGGCCAATGAAGTGGGCGTAACTGTCATCACAACGCGAGACCGGGAGATTTCTATGGATCGCAGGACTCTGTTGAAAGGATTGGCCGGGGCGGGCAGCCTGGCGGCAACGGGCGGCCTTTCGATGCCGGCCCTCTCCCAAGGCGCTGGGGCGCGTACCTTGCGCTTCGTGCCGCAGGCCAATCTCGCGAACTTCGATCCCATTTGGGGCACGCAATACGTCGTGCGCAACGCCGCCGCGATGGTGTGGGACACCCTTTACGGCATCGACGCCACGCTGCAGCCGCAGCGCCAGATGGTCGAGTCCGAGGAGGTATCGGACGATGGTCTGATCTGGACCTTCCGTCTCCGGCCGGGGCTCAAGTTCCACGACGGCGAGCCGGTGCTGAGCAAGGATGTGGTGGCAAGCCTGACGCGCTGGTCGGCCCGCGATCCGATGGGGCTGATGCTCAAGGCGCTCCAGAACGAACTGACTGCGGTCGACGACAGGACCTTCAAATGGGCACTGAAGCAGCCTTATCCCAAGATGCTTCTGGCA
>WNGJ01000122.1_pt1 | contig 69092 bp, 68 predicted proteins | sample 5400611 | NCBI WGS metagenome assembly WNGJ01 (sample SAMN13153375, study PRJNA577476) | soil metagenome | isolation source: 40 cm soil or saprolite under Garry oak tree replicate 1 | place: USA:California | collected 2016-06-15 | reverse complement strand
GCACGGCATTCAGGCCCCGCATCCGCTCCTCACAGCGACGCACCTCGCAGCCGAGCGACTGGAGCGCGGCGGCGAGCGCGAGGCCGCTCCGGTGGTAGCGGCGGTTGAACGCCGCCACCAGGACGACCCGCACCCCCGCGTGCGCGCCGCTCACTCGCGCGCCGCCCGCACGATCATCGTCTCACCGAACGCAATCGCGGGCGTGAGCAGCTGGCGGCGGATCTCCGCGTTGCGCCGCCGCTGCTCGGGGTCCCGCTCCCAGCGGGCCAGGGCGGCGGCGGTCACCAGCGCCGACACCGGCCACAGGGGGAGATAGAGCCAGCTCACGGGCTTGACGCGATTCGCGGCGATGGCGCTGATGCGGAAGCCGTGGCGGTGCAGCAGGTACCGCAGCGCGGGAAACGACAGCAGGTTGATGTGGTGCCAGGGATTGGGGTCACGCTCGTTGAGCGGCACCTTGGCCTTGTTGTGGAAGCCCGTGAGCAACCAGCGCCACCGCGACCGCAGCGCGCTGATGTTGGGCGTCGACACGATCAGCACCCCGCCCGGCCGGAGGATGCGGTGGCACTCGCGCACGAAGTCGAACGGCCGCTCGAGGTGCTCGATCCCGTCGATGCACACTACCGCGTCGAACCCGGCGTCCCCGAACGGGAGCGGGGCGTTCATGTCGGCGGCCGTGAAGCGGGCGCCGGGCAGCGTGACCCGGTTCACGAGGTCCGCGCCGTGGCCGTCGACGCCGTGCGCCCGCAGGCGCGCGAGAAACGCGCCCTCGCCGCAGGGAATGTCGAGGACGGCGCGGCCGACCGCGGCCGCCTGGAGCAGCCGCGCCACCACGGCGTGAGTGTTCCTCGAGGTCAGCTCGCGCGGCGCGTCCACGTGGCTCATACCAGCACGTAGTTGCGGTACTCGAAGATGCGCGCGCCCGTCAGGCGCTCGATCCAGTCGGACGCGTACAACCGCAGGTCGCTCAGGCGGAAGGGCCGCGGCTCGAGGGTTCTGCCGCCGACGGCTCCCCCTCGGCGCGCCGCGATCCAGTCCTGCACGACTCGCGGGTGAGCCCCGGTGAAGGGGCGGAGGCCTGGGGTCCACTCGAGCCGCGGTGCGGCCTGCCGCCCCTCGAGCGTCGCGACGCTCTCGTGGAAGAGCTCCTTGAACGCCGCGTGCTTGCGCTCGAGGGACGCGGGGGGCCGCGCCCACCCGTAGTGGAACATGCGCGCCCCGGTCGCGCGCGCCCGCACGCGGCGGTACGCAGCGCCGACGCGAAACCCCTGGGCGTCCCCGTACGAGCACACGTTTCCTCCGAGGCGCACAACACGCACCTCTCGGCGATACCAATGCCGGTTGGTCGCGACCGTGACGAAGTCACCATAGAAGTGGACGTAGTCCACGAGCAGCCCCTCGAGCCGGGCATCCCCCTCCCAGGCGTCCAACCGTTGCCGCAGCAGCGCGGCGCCCGACTCGTGCAACACCTCGTCGGCCTGGATGTAGACGCCCCAGGCGCCCCGGCAGGCGCGCATCGCGCGGTTCGTTTCGACCGCGAGCGTCCCACCGGCGCTCGAGCCCTCCCAGTCGGCGTCCAGGATCCGCACGCGCGGGTCCCCGATCGCCGTCACCAGGTCCCGCGTGCCGTCTTCGGACCGGCCGACGTTCACCACCACCTCGTCGCACAGCTCGAGCAGGGAGCCGATGGCGGGAACGATCGGATAGTCGAGCAGCACGGCGTTCCGCACGATCGTGAAGCCCGACAGCATCGCTACACCTGGAACTGCATGTCGTAGAAACGGCGGTACAGGCCGCCCGCCGCGAACAGGGTGTCGTGGGTGCCCCGCTCGACGATGCGCCCATCGGCGAGCACCACGATCAGGTCGGCGTGGCGCACGGTGGCGAGGCGGTGCGCGATCACGAGCACGGTGCGGTGCGCCATCAGCCGGTCGATCGCCTCCTGGACCAGGCGCTCCGATTCGGTGTCGAGTTGGCTGGTCGCCTCGTCGAGAATCAGGATCGGGGGGTCGCGCAGCAGGGCCCGCGCGATGGCGATGCGCTGGCGCTCGCCGCCCGACAGGCGTGTGCCGCGCTCGCCCAGCAGCGTGTCGTAGCCGCCGGGCAGTTGCCGGATGAAGTCGTGGGCGTTGGCCGCGCGCGCGGCGGCCTCCACCTGGGCGAGCGTGAAGTCGCGGCGGCCGTAGGCGATGTTGGCGAACACCGTATCGTTCAGCAGGATCGTCTCCTGCGCTACGATCCCCATCAGCGCCCGCAGGCTAGTGCGGGTGAAGCGCGTCGTAGGCACGCCATCCATGAGGATCACGCCGCGCGTGGGCTCGTAGAAGCGCGGCAGCAGGTCGACGAGCGTCGTCTTCCCCGCCCCCGAGGGTCCCACGATCGCCACGATCTGGCCCCGCGCCACGTCGAAGTCGATGTCGTGGAGCGCGGGGGCCTGGCCGTCGTAGGCGAACCCGACGCCGCGGTACTCGATGCGCCGCTCGAAGCGGGCCGGCCCCTCTCCCGGCCGGTCGCCCTCCCCCGCGGGAAGATCGAGCACCTCGAAGACCCGGTCCGCGGCGGCGAGCGCGCCCGCCATCATGGTCGGGTAGTTGGCGACGGCCTTCACGGGCGACATGAGCCGGAGCGCCACCGCGACGAAGGCGATCAGCTCTTCGGGCCGCAGCGTGCCGCTCGAGCCCAGCGCGAGCTGCGTCCCGATCGAGCAGATCAGGACGACGACGACGCCGGCGAACACCTCGCTCACCGGATTGGTGAGGACGGCGTAGCGTTGCGCGCGGCGGGCGCTCCTGCGATAGCCGTCGGCGAGGCTCCGGAACCGATCGGTCTCGAACGCCTCGGCCACGTACGCGCGCACCAGCTTGATCGAGCCCACCAGCTCGCTCACCAGGCTCGTGAGCTCGCCGCGCTCCTCCGCCAGCACCCGGGACCGCCGCCGCACTGTGGCGACCAGCGGACGGATGATGAGGGCGAGCAGCGGCGCGGAGACGAGGGCGATGAGCGTCAGGCGCCAGGAGAGCGCGACGAGGATGGCCAGATACACGACCATCAGGCTCGTATTCTGCAGCAACGACGCCAGCGCGGCGGTCACCGTCGTCTTCACCTGATCGGTATCGCTCATGACGCGGGCGAGCACCTGCCCTCCCCGGGTGCGCTGGAAGTAGACGAGGGGCAGGGTCTGGAGGTGCTCGAACAGGCGCACGCGCAGGTCGCGCACCACGCCCTCCTGGATCGCCACGCTCCAGACCGCCGCGGCGTAGGTGAGGGCGTTCTTGAGCAGCAGCGCCGCGAGCAGCACCAGCACGACGTTGCGGAGCGCGGCCTGCGGCGACCCCGCGGTGAGCAAGGGGCCGAGCACGGTGGCGAGGATGCGGTCCACCGTCGAGCCGCCGACGCCCTGCAGGGTTTGCTGGCCGAACAAGGCGCGCAGGAACGGGATCAGCAGCACGAAGGTGGTCCCGTCCAGCACGGAGGCCACGAACGTGGCCGCCATGTTGGCGACGAACAGGAGGGTGTACGGACGGAGCAGCCGCAGCAGGCGGGCGCTGCGGCTCATGTCAGCGCCGCCGCGGTGTGAGGAGGGCCACCGGCAGGATCATCTCCTCCGGGGTCACGCCGCCGTGCAGGAACGAGCCGCGGTAGCGCGCCTGGTACTCGCGCAGCTTGGTGGGATAGACAAAGAACCGGTCGGCCGTGGCGAGGAGCAGGCGTACGCCGAGGCCCTGCGCCGGGAGCCCGTAGGTCTTCAAGTCCGGGACCAGGATCGCCGCTTCGGGGTCCTCGGCCCGCAGGTCCTCGCCGAACTTGTACCGCAGGTTGGCGGTGGCGTCCCGCCGGGCGAACACGGTCGCGGGAGTCTCGCAATGGATCGAGCCGTGATCCGTCGTGAGCAGCACCGTGACGCCGCGCCGCTCCGCCTCCTGCAGCGCCGCGAGCACCGGTGAGTGCTCGAACCAGCTGCGCGTCACGCCCCGCAGCGCCACGTCGTCGCGCGCGACCTCGTAGAGGATGGCGCTCGCCGCGCGGCCGTGCGTCAGCTGATCGATGAAGTTGAAGACCAGCGCAGTGACGCCGTCCTGCGTCAGGTGCGCCGGTAGCCGGTGCAGCAGGTCGGCCCCGTCGGCGGCGGTGAACAGCTTCTCATAGCGCACCGGGACCGGCCGTCCCATCAGCTCGGCGAGCTGCTCCGTCAAGAGCTCCGCTTCGTGGGCGTTGAGACTCTCGTCGTCCGAAGCGTGTCCCCACCACTCGGGATGGCGCGCCGCGAGCTCCATCGGGAACATGCCGCTGAAGATCGCGTTGCGCGCGAACGGCGTCGCCGTCGGCAGAATACTGAAGTAATGGGACTCCTCCACCTCGAACAGCGGCGTGATGAGGTCGCGCAGCACGGTCCACTGATCGAGTCGCAGGCAGTCGATCACGAGGAGGAGCACGCGGCGGCTGGACTTGAGCACCGGGACCAGGAATTCGGCCCCCACGTCCACGGACAGCGGGGGCCGGTCGGCTTCGGGATTGGCGAGCCAGCGGGGATAGTGGCGGGCCACGAAGGCCGCGAAGTCCTTGCGGAGGCTGTGCTGCAGGTTGCGCAACGCCTCGGACAGCCCCGGCTCCTGCGCGGCGCCGAGGCGCACGTCCCACTGCGCCAGCTCCACCACCAGCTCGATCCACTCGCGCCAGCCGAGCGACGCGCGGCGCCGCCCCTCGAGCTCGCGGAACCGCGTCACGAAGTCCCGGGCCAGGCGCTGCTGGCGAATCAGGTCGCCCTCGAGCAGGCGGGTCACGACGGAGAGCACCTGGCGCGGGTGCACCGGCTTCACCAGGTAGTCCGCCACCTCGAAGCCGATGGCGTCGCGCAGCGTGCCCGCGTCCTCGCTCTTCGTGACCATCACGATAGGCATGGCGGGATCGATCGACCGGATCTCCGCGAGCAGCTCGAGCCCGCGGCGCCCCGGCATCTGCTCGTCCAGCAGCACGACGCTGTAGGGCTGGCGGCGCAGCAGGGCGAGCGCGTCGTCGCCGTGGGCGGCCTGCTCGATCGCGAACCCCTGGGCCTCGAGGAAGCGGCGATGCGCCGCCAGACCGTCGACCTCGTCGTCGACCCAGAGAATGCTCTTGGGACGCGGCATCGTTTGCCTAAGCTACACCCGACTGGCGAAGCCGGGCAACGCGACGCTAACATTGGCGCGTGTTGTGCGTCCTGCTGGTGCGCTTCAGCTCAATCGGCGACATCCTCCTCACCACGCCGCTCGTGCGGGCCCTGGCGCGGCGCCACCCCGACGCGAAGCTCGTCTATGTCACCAAGCGGGCCATGATGCCGCTGGTGGCGGACCACCCCGCCGTGGCGGAGGTGGTCGCCCTCGAGCCGGGCGAGCCGATCCGCCACCTGGCGCGCCGCCTGGCGGCGCTCGTGCCTACCCATGGCCTCGACCTCCACGGCAGCTTGCGCAGCGTCGCGCTGCGGCTGCTCGTGCCCTGCCGCTGGGCGGGGTATCGCAAGCGCAAGCTCGCCCGCTCGGCGCTGATCTCCGTGGGCGTGGATCTCTATGGCACGCCAAAGCCTGTGGCCGAGCGCTACTTCGAGGCGGCGCGCGCGCTCGACGTACGACCCGACGAGGGGCCGCCCGAGTTCTTCCTGGCGCCGGGAGCCCGCGAGCGCGCCGCGCACTGGCTCGACGCCAAGGGTCTCGCAACCGCCAGCATCGCCGCGCTCGCCCCCGGCGCCGCGCACGCCACCAAGCGCTGGCCGCTCGCCCACTGGAGCGCCCTGGCCGGGCAGCTCAGCGCGGCGGGCTACCGCTCGATCGTGCTGGGAGGACCCGACGACCGCGGGATCGCGCAGCAGCTCGCCGCCGCAGGCGCCGCCGAGAGTGCGGTGGGGGAGTTCTCGCTGCAGGAGACCGGCGCGTTGCTGGCCCGCGCCCGCGTGCTCATTTCGGGAGACACCGGCATCATGCACATGGCCACGGGCGTGGGCACACCGGTCGTCGCCCTGTTCGGGCCGACCGTGGAGCAGTTCGGCTTCTTCCCGTATCGCGCTCCCGCCGTCGTGCTGCAGCGCACCCTCGGCTGCCGCCCCTGCTCCTCGACCGGGACGCCGGCGTGCCCCCTCGGTCATCACCGTTGCCTCGTGGACGTGAGCCCACCCGAGGTGGCCGCGGCCGCGCTGCGGCTCGTCGCATGATAGGGACCACAACGCCGTGCGAGGAACGGCTCGTCGTGCTGCTCGCGGAAGCGGCGCGCGGACCCGAGCGCGATGGATTATTCGCTTTGTGGCTGGTGCTGCGCGCCGCCGAGGGGCTGCTGCCGCCGGCCCCCGTATCCCAACGCAATCACCGCCGTCGGCTCCAGGCGCTGGAGCGGCGCCTCGCGACGCTGGCGCTGCCGGCCCCGCTGGGGCGCGCCCTCACCGCCGCGCGGGTCCACCTCGAGCCCGCTACGCCGGCGGCCGCAGCGCTGGTGCTCTCGCAGCTCGTGGCGCCGGCGCGGGAGGTGCTCGGCGCCGCGGCGGGAGAGGCGGTGGCGGTGGCCGCGCAGTCGGCCCGCGTGCATTTGTGAGCGCTTCGCCAACCCTTCTCGAGCTGACGTCAGTCGCCCGCGAGTAAGCCGCCGGTCTAGCTGGGCCCTAACGTGACTCGCCACCCGGGGCGTTCCAGCACGTTTGAGACGTCCACGGCCCAACAACCCGCACACCTCCCCAAACCACCGTACATTATGATCCCATGACCACCCGCCGCCTCCCCAAGCCAGCCTCGCTCGAGTCGATCGTCGAGCGTGTGGATCAGCAGCGCCCCGGCGAGATCACCGGGGACACGATCCCCACTGGGTTCCCGTCGATCGACAAGCTCCTGGGTGGCGGCGTGCGGCGCCGCGACCTCATCGTCCTCGGGGGAGACATCGGGTCCGGGAAATCGGCCCTCGCCCTCGGGATCGCGCTTCGCGTGGCACAGCAGGGGCTGGGCGTGGCGTTCCTTTCCGGGGAGATGGATGAAGAGCGGCTGATGGAGCGAGCTCTCGCGATCGAGGGGCGCGTGGCGGTGGACGAACTACGGTCCGCCACGCTCAACGATCAGGCCCGCGCCGGCGTCGGCGGGGCGGCCGTGCGGCTCCGGGGGCTGCCGCTGACGATACTCCCGCTCGCCGCCTCCGACCTCGAGACGGCGGTCGAGCGCCTCGACGTGCTGCGCCAGCTCGCCGTCGTCGTGGTGGACTACCTGCAGCTCGCGCCCCCGCCCCAAGGGCTCGTGCGGCAGACGCAGGACGAGGACACCGCCATCATTCTGCGACGCTTGAAGGCGCTGGCCCTGGAACGGCAGGTCGCCCTGCTCGTTGTGGCGCAGCTGCCGCGCTTCGAGGGGACGCGCGAGAACCCACGCCCCACCCTCGACGACTTCGGCCACCTGGGCGCGATCAAGCAGCACGCCGACGTCGCGCTCGCGCTGTTCCGGGAGGAGATGTACAAGCCGGGGGGCGGCGTGGACGGCGCGACGGAGCTGATCGTAGCGAAGAACCGCAACGGCCCGACGGGCTTCGTGGACCTCTACTTCTACCGGCGCTGGATGCGGTTCGAGGACATGCTCGACCCCGACCGCTGAGCCGGAGGTGGAGGCGGCGGTGGGGCTGGGGCTGCAGCGGAGTCCCGGGGCAGTTGGGCGCCGATGAGGGTGTAGGTCGTGCCGGCGCCGCCTGCGGTGGCCCGCAGCGTGACCCACACCGGGCGCTTCCCTTTCTCCGCGTAGATCGACACACTGCCGTCCCCCATCACGCCGTCGTTCACCAGGTCCCACCCGTTCAGGCGCAGCATCTGGCGGTACCATGTCGCCACCTCCTGAAGCGGCGCCGGCGTCGCGAGCGTCACCTGAGCGGCGTCGGACCCGGCCGAAACGTCCACCACCGAGGAGCGCGGATACGCGAGCAGGCCGCTCAGGACCTTCGCCGCGAACTCCCGCTCCTTGGTCCGCTCGGCCGGCCGCTCGCACGCGGCCGCGCAGCAGCCGCCGACGACGATCAAGGCGACGAGACGCGACATGGCGGCTATCCTAGTGGTGGCGTGCCGGGAGGGTCAAGTTGTAGCTTGAAGCACGGGGTGCCCATGGCCGGCCACAGCAAGTGGAAGCAGATCAAGCGGAAGAAGGCCGTCACCGACCAGAGGCGTGGCGCCGCCTTCACCAAGCTGATCCGTGAAATCACGATCGCCGCGCGGCAGGGGGGCGGTGACCCCGGCGGCAATGCTCGGCTCCGCACCGCCATCGAGGCCGCCAAGGCCGAGAACATGCCGCTCGACAACATCGAGCGGGCTATCAAGAAGGGCACCGGCGAGCTCGCCGGGGTGCAGTACGAGGAAGTCACCTACGAGGGCTACGGCCCGGGCGGCGCCGCCATCTTGATCGAAGCGACGACCGACAACGCCAACCGCACCGTCGCGGAGATCCGGCATCTCTTCACTCGCTTGGGCGGCAACCTCGGAGCCGCCAACTCCGTGGCGTGGATGTTCGACCGCAAGGCCCAGATCACGGTCGACGCGACCACGGCCGACGAGGACGCCACGCTCGAGGCGGCGCTCGACGCCGGCGCTGAAGACGTGACACGCGACGGCGACACGTTCCTCATCACCGCCCCGCCGTCGCAGCTGCACGCGGTGCAGGACCGGCTCAAGGCCAAGAAGATTCCCGTGCTGGGCGCGGAGATCGCGATGCTTCCCAAGAGCAGCGTCAAGATCGGGGGAAAGGACGCAGGCGCGCTCCTCCGCCTGATCGAGGCCTTGGAGGAGATGGACGACGTCGCCAAGGTCCACTCCAACTTCGACATTGACGCCGAGGCGATGGCGGCGGTGACCGGGTGACGTGAGGGTCCTGGGGATCGACCCGGGGACGTCGGTCACGGGATACGGCGTGGTCGACGTGGGAGATGGCAACGGGGGAGCGGGTCGCCTCGTCGAATGCGGCATCATCCCCCTCGGATCGCGTGGCCCCCTCGCCCGCCGCCTGCACGAGCTGCACCAGGGCGTCGTCGAGCTGATCGCCCGCCACCGTCCCACCGCGCTCGCTCTCGAGAACGCCTTCTACCAGAAGAACGTCCGCACCACCCTGGTCCTGGGCCACGCCCGGGGCGTCGTGCTGCTCGCCGCGCAGCAGGCGGGGGTGGCGATCTTCGAGTACGCGCCGGCGACGGTCAAGAAGACCGTGGCGGGCGGGGGCGCGGCGCGTAAGGGCCAAGTCGCGACGATGGTCGCCCGGCTGCTGCGCTTGCAACAGGCGCCCCGCCCGGCGGACGCCGCGGACGGCGTGGCCGTCGCGCTGACGCACATCCTGCGCTCGTGATCGCGCACGTGAGCGGCCGCCTCGCGGCGAAGCAGGTGGACCGGGTGGTGGTGCAGACGCCGGGCGGGGTCGGCTACGAGGTAGTCGTGCCGCTGGGCGTGATGGAGCGGCTCCCTGCCGTGGGAGAACAGGTGACGCTCGCCACCGAGCTGGTGGTACGGGAGGACGGCTGGGCGTTGTACGGCTTCCTCGATCCGCTGGAGCGGCGCTTCTTCCAACGACTGACGACGGTGACGGGCGTGGGGCCGCGGCTCGCAGTGGCGCTGCTGTCGGCGCTCGGCGCGGCGCGGGGCGCCCGGGCGCTGGCCGAGCGCAACATCGGGCTGCTCTCCTCGGTGAGCGGCATCGGGAAGAAGACCGCGGAGCGCCTGGTGCTTGAACTGGGAGACAAGGTCGGCGAGTTTGTGGGCGCCGACGGGGCGCCGGCGCGCGGGAGCGCCGCTGAGACGGCGCTGAAGGCGCTGGAGCAGCTCGGTTACAGCACGGCCGAGGCGGACGGCGCCTTGCGGCAGGTGCTGGCCGCCGACGGCGACGCGGCCGAGGGACGGGGCTCGGCGGACCTGCTGGTACGCCGCGCCCTGCAGCTCCTCACCCAGGGATGACGATGCCCCAGACGGCGGAATGGATCTGCACGCGCTGCGGCTCGACCAACCGCCGGCTCGTGGCGGACGGCGCGCGGCGCGCGCAAGATGCGTGCGTCACCTGTCACACACGACACGAGCTCGAGGCCGACGCGCGCCCGGTGCGCTGGCGCGCCCGGCCCGCCTAGACCGCGCATGACGCGCGCCCGGATCACCACTCCCGAGCCGCTGCTCGACGAGCGCTCCGCCGAGAGCGCGCTGCGCCCCTCCCGCCTCGATGAATTCGTCGGCCAGGCGAAGGTGAAGGAATCGCTCCAGATCGCGATCGACGCGGCCAAGCAGCGCCATGACCCGCTCGACCATACCCTCTTCTTCGGCCCCCCGGGCCTCGGCAAGACGACGCTCGCGCTGCTCATGGCGAAGGAGCTGGGTGTCAACATCCGCACGACGTCGGGCCCCGTGCTCGAGCGGCCGGGCGACCTGGTCGGTCTGCTCACCTCACTCCGCGCCGGCGACATCCTCTTCATCGATGAGGTGCACCGGTTGCGGCCGGCGCTCGAAGAGTTCCTCTACCCCGCGATGGAGGAGTACCGCGTCGACGTGCGCGTCGTGGACGGGTCCCACGCGCAGACGATTCCCATGACGCTCGAGCGCTTCACGTTGATCGGCGCGACGACGCGCTTCGGCCTGCTGACCCCGCCGATGCGCGCGCGCTTCGGGCTGATCGAGCGCCTGCACTACTACCCTCCCGACGACATCGCCCAGATCCTCGCCCGCTCGGCCCGCATCCTCGTCGTCCCCACCGATCCCGCCGGCACGGCGGAGATCGCGCGCCGCAGCCGCGGCACGCCGCGCGTGGCCAATCGGCTGCTCAAGCGGGTGCGCGACTACGCCCAGGTCCGCGCCGACGGCAAGATCACCGCCGCCGTGGCGGCGGAGGCGCTCAAGCGGCTCGACGTGGACGAGTTCGGGCTCGACGACATGGACGCGCGCATCCTCAAGGCGATCATCGAGCAGTTCGACGGTGGACCGGTGGGCGTCGCCACCGTAGCCGCCGCCGTGGGGGAGGATCCCGGTACGCTGGAAGAAGTGTACGAGCCGTTCCTGATGCAGCAGGGCTTCCTGGCGCGCACGCCGCGCGGCCGCTGCGCCACGGGAGCCGCGTACCGGCATTTCGGGTTCACGCCGCCCAGGAGCGCGGAGCAGCCGACGATGTTTGACAGCTAATGCGGAATGCGGAATTCGGAATGCGGAATTGCAGGGTTCCCGTCGCTCGAAGCCCTCCCTTCCATTCCGCACTCCGCATTCCACATTCCGCATTCTCATGCACCGACCTTCAGACTTCGAGTACGATCTACCCCCTGAGCTCATCGCGCAGCACCCGCTCCCCGATCGCGCGGCCAGCCGGCTGCTCGTGCTCGAGCGCGCGAGCGGCGCGATCCGCCACACCCGGTTCACGGACATCGTCGATCTCGCCCGTCCCGAGGACGTGCTGGTCGTCAACGTGTCCCGGGTCATTCCGGCGAGACTGCGCGGGACGCGGGAGGCGGGAAGCGGGACGCGTGCGACGAGCGCGCCGGCCGAGCTGCTGCTGGTGCGCGAGATGGCAGATGGGACCTGGCTCGCGATGGGCCACCCCGGCGGCAAGCTCAAACCGGGGCGGCGGGTGACGTTCGGCGACGACGCCGCCGCGGACATCGTCGAGGTGCTGGGCGGCGGCCTGCGCCGCGTCCGCTTCCTCGGGCCCCTGGACGCGGCGGCGACTCTCGCCAAGTACGGCGAGGTTCCGCTGCCGCCCTACATCCGCCGGCCCCCCGACCCGGAAGATCGCGAGCGCTACCAGACCGTGTACGCCGAGCACGACGGTAGCGTGGCCGCGCCCACCGCGGGACTGCACTTCACCCCGGAGCTGCTGCAGCGCCTGCGGGCGAGAGGGACGGCCGTCGCGACGGTTGACCTGCACATCGGTCCCGGAACTTTCAAGCCGGTCGAGGTCGAGGACCTCGCCGCCCACCCGATGCACGCCGAGCGCTACGTGGTGAGCGTCGCAGCGGCGGACACCATCAACGGCAGGCGAGCGGCGGGAGGGCGCGTCTGGGCCGTGGGGACGACCGTCGTCCGCACGCTCGAGACCGTGGCGCAGCCCGACGGGACCATCTGGCCGGGCGCGGGGGACACGAGCCTCTTCATTTACCCTCCCCATCCCGTCCGCGCTGTGGACAGGCTGGTCACCAACTTCCACCTTCCCCGCTCGACGCTCTTGATGTTGGTGTGCGCGTTCGGGGGCTACGAGCACGTGATGCGAGCGTACGGGGAGGCGGTGCGAGCAGGCTATCGTTTCTACTCTTATGGCGACGCGATGGCGGTGATTTGAGTGTTCGACTTCACGATCGACGCCACCAGCGGCCCCGCCCGCGCCGGCCGGCTCGCCCTGCCGCACGGCGCGGTCGAGACACCGGCGTTCCTTCCGGTCGGCACGCAAGGCACCGTGCGGGCGCTGTCGCCGCGCGATCTGCAGGCGGTCGGGGCCGAGCTGGTGCTCGCGAATACCTACCACCTGCACGTCCGCCCCGGCGAAGAGGTCGTCGCCAAGCTGGGCGGCCTGCACCGCTTCATGGCGTGGGATCGCCCGCTGCTCACCGACTCGGGCGGCTTCCAGGTGTTCTCGCTCGACGGCTTCCGCGAGGTGCGCGAGGACGGCGTCGAGTTCCAGAGCCACGTGGACGGAGGCCGGCGCACTCTCACCCCCGAGCGCGCCGTCGAGATCCAATGGACGCTCGGCGCCGACATCGCGATGGCGTTCGACCACGTCGCGCCGGGAGGGGCGGACGAGGCGACCGCGCGGGACACCCTCGAGCGCACGTTGCGATGGCTGGAACGGTGCGCGAAACGGCACGCGGAGCTGCGGCGGTCAGGCGGTCAGGCGGACGAGAACGCGATGTCTGACCGCCCGACCGCCAGACCGCCCGACCGCCAAACGCTCTGGCCGATCTTGCAGGGCGGTGCGCATCTCGAGCTTCGCACCGAAGGCCTGCGGCGTATCCTGGAGCTCGGTTCGTGGACCGGCCTCGCGATCGGCGGGCTGTCGGTGGGAGAGCCCAAGCAGGTGATGTACGACATGTTGGAGGCACTGGAGCCGCGGCTGCCCGGCGAGTTGCCACGTTATCTTATGGGCGTGGGGTTCCCGGCAGATCTGGTGGCGGCGGTGGAGCGGGGCGTGGACCTCTTCGACTGCGTCGCGCCCACCCGCCACGGCCGCAACGGGTCGGCCTTCACGCCGGACGGGCCGGTGAACATCCGCAACGCCGAGCACCGCGAGGACCCGCGACCGCTCGACGCGACGTGCGACTGCGAGACGTGCACCACGTTCTCGCGCGGCTACCTGCGACATCTGTTTGTCGCAGAGGAGCTGCTGGGACTCAGGCTCCTCTCGCTGCACAACGTGCGCTTCTTGATCCGGCTCGCCGCGGAGATGCGGGCGGCGATCCGGGCGAGGGATTTCCCGCGCTGGGCCGACGCCTGGCGCCGCCGCTACACTCAAACCGGATCCGCGTGATCATGCATCCTTCGCTCGCCCTGCTGTTCGCTCCCGCCGGTCAGACCGGCGGCGGCGTAGCCGTCTTCGTGCTCCAGATCGGGGCGTTCATCGCGATCTTCTACTTCCTGCTGATCCGGCCGCAGCGCAAGCAGCAGGAAGAGCACAAGAAGCTCCTCTCCTCCCTTCAGAAGGGGGATCAGGTGGTGACCTCGGGCGGTATCATCGGCGAGGTGATCCACTTGAAAGACAACGAAGTGACGATCCGGTCGGGGGAGTCGCGGCTGGTGGTGATGCGCAGCAACGTCGCCAGCATCCTCAAGCGCCCCGCCGCGGTGGAGGCCAAGCCGGCGTGACCGTCCGCCAGCTGCACCTGCTCGGCTCCCCGGTGCTGCGGCAGCGGGCCCCGGCCGTGGCGCGGGTGGACGACGCCGTGCGGCGGCTGGTGGACGACTTGTTCGAGACGATGCGGGCGGCGAAGGGGGTCGGGCTCGCCGCACCCCAGGTGGGCGCGTCGCAGCGCGTGGCGGTGGTGGACGTGGGCGAGGAGTTCCCGCCGCCGCTCGTCCTGATCAACCCCCGCATCGTCGAATCCGGTGCCGAGGTCGAGGTGGCCGAGGAAGGGTGCCTGTCGATCCCCGAGATCTTCGGCGACGTGGAGCGGCCGGCGTTGGTCACCCTCGAAGCGCTTGACCGCGACGGGGAGCCGTACCGCGTCACCGTATCGGGGTACAAGGCACGGGCGGTGCAGCACGAGATCGACCACCTGGACGGCATCCTGTTCCTGGATCGTCTGAGCGCCGTGAAGCGCGGCCTGCTGCTCGCCAAGTGGAAGAAGCTGCGCAAGGGGAAGCGCGGCTTCGTGAAGGAGGTCACGCCGGAGCCGGCGGGCGAGCTTTAGGTGCGGGTCGTTTTCTTCGGTACCCCGGACTTTGCGGTCCCGTCGCTCGAGGCCCTCGCGGGCGAGGGGTTCGACGTGTTGGCAGTCGTGACCCAGCCGGACCGTCCTCGCGGCCGCTCCCGCTCGCAGCTCGGGCCCCCGCCCGTGAAGCTCGCGGCCCAAGCCGAGGAGATCCCCGTGCTGCAGCCGGAGCGTCCCACTGAGCCGGCCTTCGTCACGCGCCTGCGTGAGCTCACCCCCGACGTCGGCGTCGTGGTCGCCTATGGGCATATCCTCAAGCCCGAGCTGCTCGCGATCCCCAAGCACGGGATGGTGAACGTGCACCCCTCCCTGCTCCCCGAGCTGCGCGGCGCCGCCCCGATCGAGTGGGCGATCATCAACGGCCTCACGAAAACCGGCGTCACCATCATGCAGCTCGACGCCGGGATGGACTCAGGTCCCATCCTGCACCAGATCCCCGAAGACGTGCCGGCCGACATCACCGCCGGCGAGCTGGCGACGCACCTCGCCGAGGTGGGGGCCGAGGCCCTGGTCGAAGCACTCGCGCTGCTCGAGCAGGGAGCGATCCGGCCGCGGCCTCAGGACTCGAGCCGCGCCACGTACGCGCCCAAGCTGACGCGCGAGACGGCGCGCCTCGACTGGTCGGCGCCCGCAGAGCGGGTCGCACGGCTGGTGCGGGGGCTCGACCCCAAACCGGGGGCGTGGACCGAGCTCGACGGCGCGGCGGTGAAGCTGTTCGGGGCCCTCGCCGTGGAGGAGAAGGAGAAGGGCGGCGCGCCGGGGGAGGTGCTGCTGGCCAACGGCGGCTTGGTGGTGGCCACCGGGCAGGGCGCGGTGGCCGTGACCGAGGTGCAGCCCGAAGGCAAGACGCGAATGCCGGCGGCCGAATGGGTGCGCGGGCGGGGTGTGCAGGCCGGCAGCCGTTTCCGGTGAGGCCACCGCTGCCGCGCCTGCATGCGATCACCGACGAGCGGATCGCCCGCCGACCGGACCTGCCCGACGTCGCGCGCGAGCTCGCGGCGGGCGCGGGTGAGCACATGGCCTTCCATGCTCGCGGCCGCGGGCTCTCCGGTCTCGAGCACTACGAGCTCGCTACCCGTCTATCCGCCTATCCGCCTACCCGTCTGTTCGTCAACGACCGCCTCGACATCGCGCTCGCCTGTGGCGCCGCCGGCGTGCAGCTCGGGCGTGGCAGCCTGGCGCCGGAAGCAGCCCGTCGTCTCAACGCCCAGTGGTGGGTCGGCGCATCGGTGCACGACCTGGCGGAAGCGCAGGCCGCGCGCCTCGCGGGAGCCGACTATCTTGTATTAGGGCCCGTCTTCAGGACCGCGACGCATCCGGAACGTGACCCGCTCGAGCCCCATGCGTTGGAGGCGGTGGTCGCGCTTGGATTGCCCGTCGTGGCCATCGGCGGTGTGACACCCGGACGCGTGGCGGCGCTGACAGGCGCCGGCGTTCATGGCGTCGCGGCGATCCGGGCGCTGTGGGACGCCATAGACCCCGCGGACACCGCTCGGCGCATGGTGCAGGAGCTCGGGGCATGAATCAAACGATCAGCGTGGTCGTGAACGGCGAGCCTCGGTCGGTAACCGAAGGGGCGACGCTGCTCGAGCTGCTGCGCGCGCTGGCGCTCGACCCGCGGAGCGTGGTGGTGGAGCATAACCGCACGATCGTGCGCCGCCCCGCGCTCGCCGAGGTGCGCGTCGCACCCGGGGACGCGATCGAGCTGGTGCATTTCGTAGGAGGGGGCTAGAGCCCATGGCCACGGCAGTGGAGCTGGTACAGGACACCCCGTTCATCATCGGGGGCCGCACCTTCCGGTCGCGCCTGATGGTGGGGACCGGTAAGTACCGCGACAACGACACGATGGTGCAGGCGCTCGACGCCTCGGGGGCGGAGATCGTCACGGTCGCCGTGCGGCGCGTGAACCTCGACCGCTCGAAGGACGAGGGCATTCTGTACCATCTCGACCCCAAGCGCTTCTTCTTGCTCGCCAATACCGCCGGCTGCGCCACGGCGGAGGATGCGGTGCGGTACGCGCGGCTCGCACGCGAGGCCGGCTTCAACGCCTTCGTGAAGCTCGAGGTGATCGGGGATCAGGAGACGCTGCTCCCCGACGTCCAGGGGCTGCTCCAGGCCGCGGCCACGCTGGTGCGGGACGGCTTCACGGTGCTCGCCTACACGAACGAGGACCTGGTGACCGCGCTGCGCCTCGAGGACGCGGGGGTCGCCGCGGTGATGCCGCTCGCATCGCCGATCGGGAGCGGGCTCGGGCTCTTGAATCCCTACGGCGTCCGGCTCATCAAGCGCCGGCTGCATGTCCCCGTGGTGGTGGACGCCGGCGTGGGCACGGCGTCCGACGCGTGTATCACGATGGAGCAGGGCGTCGATGGTCTCCTCATGAATACCGCTCTCGCAGCGGCCCGGGACCCGGTGGCCATGGCGCACGCGATGCGCCTCGCCGTCGAGGCGGGGCGCGCGGCTTTTCTCGCCGGCCGCATGCCGCGGCGCGAGGTCGCCGTACCGTCTTCCCCGCGCGGAGGGATGCTGGATTAGGGACGCGACCGCCGCGCGCCGCGCGGCGCTCGAGATCCTGAGGCAGGTGGGCGCCGGCGCCACCTTCGCTGCGGCGCGCGACGGCCTGCTCAGCGCCCTGGCGCAGCGCGACCGCCGGCTCACCTACGAGCTCGCCGCCGGCGTGCTGCGACGGCGCGCCGAGCTCGACCGCCTGCTGCCGTTACCGACGACGGATCCCCGCCTCCGCGACATCCTCCGGCTCGGCGCCTACCAGCTGCGGCATCTCACGCGCGTCCCGGCGTACGCGGCGGTGGCGACCAGCGTGGAGCTGGCGCGAGAGGCGGGGGGCGAGCGCGCGGCAGGGTACGTGAACCGGCTGCTGCGCGACATGGCGCGGGAAGCGGGAGGCGGGAAGCGGGATGCGCTGGAGACGCATCCCCGCTGGCTGGTGGAGCGCTGGACGGCCCGATTCGGCGCCGCAGATGCCGCTCGCCTCATGGCCTGGAACGATGCCCGGCCCGCGCTCACCCTGCAGCCGGCGCGCTTCGACGCTGCAACCCTGCGCGCACGGCTCGAAGCGGCTGGACTGAGGGTAGAAGAAGCGCCGTACGGGACCGGATTCAGAGTGATCGGCGGGACCGACGCATCCCGCATCCCGCTTCCCGCGCAGTTGCCGGGCTTCGCGGAGGGCGCCTTCATCGTACAGGACCCCGCCGCCGCCCTCGTCTGCCGGTTCGTCGCCGCGCCGCCGGGGGCGCTGGTGTACGACGGCTGCGCCTCCCCGGGTGGGAAGACGGTCGGCCTCGAACGCCTGGGAGCGCGCGTCCTGGCGGGCGACAGGCGTCACGACCGCGTCGCCCGGCTCGCCGAAACCGCGCGCCGGGCCGGGGTGGCGATTCGCGTGATCGCCGCCGATCTTCTGACCGCGCCGGTCGGGCTGGGCCGGGTGGACGTGGTCCTGGTCGACGCCCCGTGCTCCGCCACGGGCACGATGGCGCGCCATCCTGACGCGCGGTGGCGTCTGTCGCCCGGCGGCATGGCGCGAGTAGCAGAGCGGCAGCGTGAGCTGCTCGAGCGCGCCGCCGAGCTCGTGAAGCCCGGGGGCTGGATCGTGTACGCAACCTGCTCGCTCGAACCGGAGGAAAATGTCGTGCTGGTGGAAGCGTTTCTCGAACGCCACCCGAGCTTCCGGCGCGACCCGCCGCCGACCCCGCGCGCGGCGATTCCCGAAGCCCTCGTGACGGCCCGGGGCGATTTCGAGTCGCTGCCGCACCGTCACGGGATCGACGGGGCATACGCGGCACGGCTCCGGAGGGTAGAGTGATGCGAGTGCGCCGCCAGATGCCACCGGTCTCGGCGTGGCGCTGGAGGTCGTCCGACCTCCGGTCGGACGCGGTGAAACGCTGGGCCCTCTACGTGGCGGGGGCGGTGCTGGCGGGCTACCTCACCGCCTACCTGCTCGTCTTCCCCGCGCCGCTGCTGCACGCTCACGAGGTCGTGCCGCGCGTCCTGGGACTCAGCGTGGCCGAGGCCACGAGCGAGCTCAAGAAGGTCGGACTCCAAATCCAGGACGGCGGGGCGCAGCCCGATCCCACGGCGCCGCAGGGCAGCGTGATCTGGCAGGATCCCCCGCCGGGGGTGAGCGCCCCCGCGGGGCTGCGAGTGACCCTGGTGTCGAGCGACGGACCGCCCAAGATTCCGGTACCCGACGTGGCCGGCCTGGACGGCGCGCTGAGCCGGCGCCTGGTGGCGGCGGCCGGGCTGACGGCCGCCCCGCCGGAATCGGTGCAAGCCGCCGCGCCCCCGGGGATCGCGATGCTGACGCGCCCGCCGGCGGGGAGCCTGCTCGCCCCGGGCACCCCCGTCACGGTGGTGGTGAGCCGCGGCGCGCCGACGATCCCCGTACCCGACGTGCTGGGCATGTCCGCGGGCGACGCGCGCACGAGGGTGGAGGTCGAGGGGCTGCAGCTCGGCACGGTGACGCGGCGACGGACCGCGAGCGCGACGCCCGGCACCGTCGTGGCGCAGCAGCCGGCCGCAGGGACGCTGGCCGCGCCCGGCACTGTCGTGGACATCGTCATCGCTCGGAGCCCGCAATGACCAACGGCATTCGCATCGCCCCCAGCATCTTGAGCGCGGACCTGACCCGGCTCGCCGACCAGGTCCACCAAGTCCTGGCCGGCGGGGCGGATTGGTTGCACGTGGACGTGATGGACGGCCGCTTTGTCCCCAACCTGACGTTCGGGGCCATCATGATAGAGGCGCTGCGCAAGCTGACCGACAAACCGCTCGACGTGCACCTCATGGTGGTCGAGCCCGAGCGCTACATCGACCGCTACGCCGACGCGGGCGCCTCCGTGTTCACGTTCCACCCCGAGGTGTCGCCCCACGCGCAACGCCACCTCGTCCACGCCAAGAGTCGCGGGATGATGGCCGGGCTCGCCCTCAATCCCAGCACGCCCTTGTCGATGGTGGAAGAGGTGGTCGCGGATCTCGACCTGCTCCTGATCATGACGGTCAACCCCGGCTTCGGCGGACAGGCGTACATCCCGGCCTCGAACGACAAGATCCGGCGGGCGCGCGAGCTCTTGACCGCGCGGAGCTCGCGGGCGTTCCTGGAAGTGGACGGCGGCATCGCCCGCCAGACCATCGCCGCCGCGCACGCGGCAGGGGCGGACACATTCGTGGCCGGGAACGCCGTGTTCACGGCCGCGGATCCGGCGCGCGAGGTGCAGGAGCTACGCCGCCGCTGCCTGGTCACGGTATGACGAGCGGCCGGCAGTGGAGCCTGGTCGCTGGCACGGTGATGACCGTCGTCTTCGGCGTCGCCCTCGCGGTCAAGCTGCGCCCCCAGCTCGACCTCATCGGGCCCGGGTCGCGGGTCCCCGACTTTCACGCCGTGAACCTCCGCACCGGCCGGCCCACATCGCCGGCGGACTACCGCGGCAAAGTGGTGCTGCTCAACATCTGGGCCACGTGGTGCGATCCCTGCCGGCTCGAAATGCCGGCGATGGAGAAGCTCAACGAGCACCTCGCCGGGACCGATCTCCGCGTAGTGGCGCTGAGCGTCGACAAGGACGGCCCGGAGGTCGTGATGAAGTTCGTGAACGACCTCGGCCTCCATTTCGACATCCTCCAGGATCAGTCGGGGGAGATCCAGCGCGTGCTGCAGACGACCGGCGTGCCGGAGAGCTTCGTGATCGACCGCAACGGCGTGATCATCAAGAAGATCATCGGGGCCGAGCAGTGGGACGCGCCCGTGAACGAGACCCTCATCCGAACGCTGCTCGATGGCCGGTAGCCTGAGTCAGCTGTTCGCCCGCAACTGGCCGATCAAGCTCGCGGCCGTGTTCTTCGCCGTCATGCTGTACGTCGCGGTCGCCGCCCAGCAGCCGATCACGCAGACGCTCGCGCTGCGGCTCGAGATCGAGGGGCCCCCCGGCCGCCCGATCAGACAGCCGCCCGGCGACGTGGCGGTGCTGATCAGCGGCAAGGGCGGCGAGCTGCTCAAGCTGCGTGCCCTCCCCCACGTCATCACCAGGGCCATCCCCGACACCTTTTCGGGCTCCCTGTGGCACTGGCGCCTGCAGCCATCGGACGTACCCATTCCCAAGGGCGTCGACGTCCTCGTGGCCGACATCTCCCCGCGAGACATTGAGGTGACGCTCGACTCCGCCGCTCACAAGGACGTGCGGGTGGCGTCGCGCGTGACTGTGGAGGCCGATTCCGGCTTCCTGCTGCAGGGCGTGACCGTCCTGCCCGCGACCGTGCACCTCGTCGGGCCGGGGAAGAACGTCGCCGGCATCGACTCTGTGACGACGATCGCCGCCACCATCTCGAGCGTGACCGGGCCGTTCTTCCACACCGTGCCGATCGATACCGGCCCCCTCGGCCCCGTACGCGTGTTGCCGAAGGAGGTGCGCGTCTCGGGCGAGGTCCTGCCCCTGCTGCAGCGCAGCTTCACCGGGGTCGTGGTGACGACGGCAGCGTCGGGGCTCGGCGGGCTGGCCCTCGCCACGGAGCGGGTGGTCGTCGAGGTGTCGGGCCCGCAGGCGCGCGTCCAGGCGCTGACGCGCGACAGCCTGCGCGTGGTCGCGCATCTGGTCGGGCACGCGCCGCCCGATGCGTACGCGCGTCTCACGGTGACCGCGCCCTCTGGGATCACCGCGCACTCCAGGCCCGACTCCGTGCCCCTCAAGGCCCGGGCGCCCAAGTCCGCCCCCGCTCCCCGGAGGCCGGGCCGTGGCTGAGGTGGTCCTCGGAATCGAGACCTCGTGTGACGAGACCTCGGCCGCGCTGCTCATCGGCGGGCAGGCGAGGACGGGAGAAACGCGCCCCCCGGAGCTTGCGAGTCTCGTGATCCTGTCGCAGGACATCCACCGGGTGTTCGGAGGCGTGGTACCGGAGCTGGCGAGCCGCGCCCACCTTGCGGCGCTCCCCGCCGTGGTGGACCGTGCCATCGTAGAGGCTGGCGTGGGATGGCACGCGGTGGACAGCGTGGCGGTCACCGCCGGACCGGGGCTCGTGGGCGCGCTGCTCGTGGGCGTGGTGTACGCCAAGACGCTCGCCTACGCCCGCGACCGCGCCCTCATCGGCGTGAACCATCTGGAGGGCCACCTCTTTGCCCCACTCGTCGAGGATCCCGAGCTCGAGCCGCCCTTCGTCGCGCTCCTCGTCTCGGGAGGGCACACCCTGCTGCTCGACGTGCCCGCCTGGGGCCGCTACCGGCTGCTCGGCGCGACCCGCGACGACGCCGCCGGCGAGGCGTTCGACAAGGTGGCGACCCTGCTCGACCTCGGGTATCCCGGAGGACCTGCCGTCGAGCGACTCGCCGCCACCGGCGACCCGAGCCGCTTCAGCTTCCCGCGTCCGATGCGGGACGAGGGGTTCGAGTTCTCCTTCTCGGGACTCAAGACCGCCGTGCTGCACACCGTGCGCGCCAGCAACGACCTGGCGCGGGATCGGCCTCACCTGGCGCGTGCCTTTCAGGACGCGGTGCTCGACGTGCTCGTCACCAAACTAGAGCGCGCGATCCAGGTGACCGGCTACCGCACCGCCGTCCTGGGCGGTGGGGTGGCCTGCAACCGCGCCCTCACGGCACTCGCCGCGGAGCGCCTCTCGCGAGCCGGGAAAGCGCGCGTCGCCGTGGCGAGCCCGCGTCTCAACGCCGACAACGCAGCCATGATCGCCCGGGCTGGCTGGTACCGGCTCACCCGCGGCGAGCACAGCGACTGGACCCTCGACGCCCGCGCCGACTTGCCGCTGCCAGGTCTCGAGCCGGCCACACTCTCACCCCTCACCCCGCACCCATGATCATCTATCCCTTCGTCCTTCGCCTCGGTCCGCTCTCGATCACCGGCTACGGCATCATGATGATGGTGGCGTTCCTCATGGGCGGATGGGCGATCCAGCTCGATCTCCGGCGGCGCGGCCTCAACGAGGAATACGCCGCCGACATCGTCGTGGCCGCCGTGATCGGAGGGCTATTAGGCGCGAAGCTCTGGTACGTGATCGTGACCGGCGAATGGGACGCCATCTTCCGGCGGGGCGGATTCGTCTGGTACGGGGGCCTCGTGGGGGGGGTGGCGGTGGTGCTGCTCAACGGGTGGCGCCTGCGTGTGCCGCCGCGCTACACCATGGAGTTGACCGCGGCCGCGCTGCCCTTAGGCTACGCGCTCGGTCGCGTGGGTTGCTTCTTGATCAACGACGACTACGGCATCCCGACGACGCTCCCCTGGGGCGTCCGCTTCCCGCTCGGCCTACCGCCTTCGACGGTGGGCAATCTGGCACGCATGCACGTGTCGTTTCCGCCGGGCGCCACCCCGATCGAGGTCGTGCCGGTGCACCCCACGCAAGTTTACGAGACTGCGCTCATGCTCCTGGCCTTCACCCTGCTCTGGAAGCTGCGCACGCACCGGCACGCCCTGGGCTGGCGCTTCGGCGTCTACCTCCTGCTGGCTGGGATCGAGCGGTTCTTCGTCGAGATGGTGCGCGCGAAGGACGACCGCTTCTTCGGACCTCTGTCCCTGGCGCAGGTGACGAGCGTGGCGGTGGTGTTGGCGGGAGTCTTGGTGATGGTGTGGCTCTCCGCGCCCGAGCCCGCGCCCGTGCCAGTCCCGGCGCGGCTCGCGCCCCGCACGGGGGCCTAGCGCAACCCGAGGCTCAGGGGAACGACGGTCGGCGGCGCTCCTCGCCCGTCACGAGGCGCCGGCGCTGCAGCCACCCGATCGCGAACAGGAGGAGCGCGACGAGCACGCCTTGGAGCGCGAGCGACTCGGCAGTGGGATAGATGCCGAGCACCGGGATCCGGGGCGCCCAATCGAGCACCGTGGTCCGGACCAACCCGGCTTCCTGGAGATCGGCGATCCCTTTCCCCGCGAACACGAACGCCATGTAGTAGAGCATCGCGCTCGTGACCGCGAAGAAGGGACGCAGCGGGATCCGAACCCCGAAGCGGTTGATGGCGAGGTACACCACGAGGAGCCCGACCGCACCTGCGGCGATGCCCGCCGCCACGGCGGACGCGCCGCCCCCCCCTCCCTGCGCCGCCCCGGCCGATGTCAGCAGCGCCTTGTAGAAGAGGATCGTCTCGAAGCCTTCGCGGTAGACGGCGAGAAAAGCGACCGACGCCAGCGCGAAGCTCGACCCGGCCGACAGCGCATCTTCCATCCGACCTTTGACGAAGGCGTTCCACTTGGCCACCTCGATCTTGGAGAGCAGCCAGTAGCTCACGTAGAACAGCACCCCCGTCGCCAGCAGCATGGTCACGCCTTCCAGGGCCTCCCGCTGGCCGGGCGTGACCTCGAACAGCATCTCGATCGCCGCGGCCGTCACCAGGCTCGCCGCCACGGCCGCCCACGCGCCCTTGGCCACGTCGCGCCGCCGCGCCGTGGCCCCCGCCCGCGTGAGGAACGTCATCAGCGCCGCCACGATCAGGATCGCCTCGAACCCTTCGCGCAGCAGCAGCACGAACGATTGGGTGAAGAGGTTGACCCCCGAGTTGCGGTCGACGATGAGCCGCTCCGCGCGCTCGAGCCCGGAGAGCAGGCGGGCCCGGATCGCCACCAACTCTTCGGGGGCGGCGTGCGCCGCGGCGCGGGCCCGGAGGGCCGCGAACCCGTCCTCGAGCTCACCAGCCAGGGCGGGGTTGCGTGCTCGCACGTCGGTCTCCACCTGCTCGAAGCTCAGATAGGCGTCGAGGGCGACCTTGTCCGAGCGGAGCGCCACCGCCGAGTCGATCAGGGTGCGAGCGCTCGCGAATACCCCGGCCGTGGGCGACGGCTGGCTCTGCTGCCGCTCCTGCAGCGGCAGGACGCGGAGGAAGGCCACGATCGCGTGCGCGGCCGCGGGATCGAGCACGCGCGCAAACGCGGGCATCGGCGTCCCGGGACGGCCGCGCAGCGTCAACTGGAGGAGGTCATCATCGGAGAGGCGCGCCTGCACGGCGAGGTCGGCGAGCGCCGGGGGGCTCACTGACAGCGTCCGGGCGAGCGGGCCGTCGCCGCGACCGCCCGCGCCGTGACACGAGGCGCACTGCGCCGCGTACCATCCCTCCCCCTCCCGCACCATTCTCTCATCGGCGCGCAGCGTGACGATGTAGGCCGTCACCGCCCACCGATCCTCGGCCGACAGCGCCTCCGCGTACTCCGGCATCCCCGTTCCAGCGACGCCGATCGCTGTCTTGCGGTACATGTCGAGCGGCGAGACGCCCGACAGCCCGGCCTGATCGGCCAAGTCCGCGGGGGGCGGCCCCTTGAGGTGCTTCGCTTTGGGGCCGTCGCCGCCTCCGGCCGGGCCGTGGCACTGAATGCACTGCTGCCGATATACCGCCTCACCGCGGGCGCGCGACGGGGGCCGCTGTGGGAATGGCTCCAGCACGCCCCCCACGGCGGCGCCAATGCGCTGCACCAGAATGGCCGCGCGCGCGGCGACCGAGTCGGGCGGAGCGTGACGGTCCATCAGGGCATGCAATGCGCGCAGACCGGTGTCCGCCGCCACCCGCGCGGCGGCCGGCAGGGCTGCCACGTCGAGCAGGGCGGCGTCCAGGAATTGCCCCGCCTCCTCGACCTCCTGGGGCGCGGTCACCTGCCCGCCCCGCGGCGCCACCCCCGCAGCGTACTCCTTTGCCGCGAGCGAAGTCGCCGCGACGACGCGGCGCGACACGACGAGTGAGTCCTCCCGCTGCGCCGCCACCGCGGTAGCGCAGCAGGTGCTCAACACCAAGCCGAGGAACAGCTTAGGACAAATGCCGGTGAGCCTGGAAATGGGGTCCGGAAAAGTAGAGTGAATCTGTCGGGAATTCAAGCGGACGCCTCACTCCCCGACTAATACCGCCACCGCCACCGCTGCGAGGTGGGTGTGGGACAACGACAGGAGCACCCCCCGGACGCCCAGCTCTCCCGCCCGCTCCGCGGCCAGCCCCGTCAGGGCGACGTCGGGGCGACCGTCGGGACTCCGGATCACCTCGATGTCGCGCCAGCCGATTCCCCGTGCCGCATCGCTCCCTTGGAGCGCCTTGAACACCGCTTCCTTGGCAGCCAGACGCACGGCAACGTGGGTAGCGGGATCGGGACGGCTCTCGCAGTAGGCACGCTCGGCGGCGGTGAGCAGGCGCTCGAACACGCGTGCTCCCTTGTCGGCGATGATGGCGCTCACCCGCGGCACCTCGACCAGGTCGACGCCCACGCCGAGCGCGTTCAGGGCCGGGACCGTGAGACTAGAAGCCCAGACGCGCCGCGAGCCACGGCGGGGCGGGCACGTAGCCCCCGAGCGCGAGGCTCAGCCACACGAGGGCGGCCGCGAGCGGCGCCCACAGGGCGACGAGCGGCCAGAGGGGCGGCCGCCACGCCGCGAGCGCTGCGATCTCGGGCGCCCACCGTCGCGCCTCGCGGGCGAGCTCGTCCTCGAGGGCGAGCCACGCCGCTTCGAGCCGGCGCGCCGCGCAGCGCAGCGCCTCTTGCCACTCGGCGTGCGCCTCCTTGTCGAGCACGCTCGCCTCGCGCGCCCGCGCCGCCGCACCGGCGAGCCCGTCGAGCGCGGCGACGAACCGCTCCGCCCCGCTGCCCAGCCGTGCGGCGATCGCGCGTCGCTCCGCCGCGGAAAGCAGCCGGCGCCGCCACTGGCGTTGCGGCATGCGGCTCCGCCGGCCCGCGACCGCGAGCTCGGCGTCGAGCGCATGGGCTGCCCGCTCCGCCGTGCGCCGCACGGCGTGCTCCCACGCCGCGAGCCAGGCGGGGCGGCCTAGCGCGTCGAGCACCTGGTCGCGCTGCTCCCGTGCCGCGGCCGTGCGCGCCTCGCCCGCGAGCTCGATCACGCGGGTCGCGAGCTCCTCGCGAATGTCGTCCAGCGGAATCCACGGAGCGGCCAGGCGGCGCGGCACCAGCAGCCGGCCGAGCGACGGCGCGAGCTCCGGGACGCGGAGCGGCATCGGGATCTTGAGCGGAGCGGTCATCGCGGGCCGGCGAGGCGGGCGGCGCTCCCGGTGCGCGCCTGGTACAGGGCGATGAAGTGGTCGAGCGACTCGGGAAGGAACTCATCGCGCGGCAGGCCGGTCGCGGCGATCGCGCCCTCGATCGCCGCGGGCGCGCCCTCGACCTCGAGCAACACGTCCATCGCGGGATACCACTCGAGCCGCAGCACGGCGCCGCCGACCCGGTAGATCTCCACCGTGCGGTCGATCTCGAGCGTGACGGTGAACCCCGCGTGTTGCAGGATCGCGAGTGCCGCGTCGGGATCGGCGATGCGGGCTTCCATTTCCGCGCGGTGCCGGTAGGCGCCGCGCGCGCTGTGCGGCCCCTTCCAGCCGAGCATGCCGTACGCCGCACTGCCGTCGGCGGGGCGGTAGATCCTGAGGCGCAACACCTCGTCGCGCGCGATGAGCCTGCCCTCGCGGTCGAGCCGCCGGTCGAGCATCGCACCGGAGAACTCGCGGGTGGCCCCCGCCCGTTCCAGTGCGCGGCGCAGGCGCGGGGGATCGGTCACACGCGCCTTGACCTCGAGCTCGTCCACGACGAGCGGGCTCACGAGAGGAGCGCGTCGAGCACGGCTGCGGTGTCGGCGAGGCTGGGGAACACGTGGGTGGCGCCGGAGGCGCGGAGCGCCGGCACGTCGTAGTACCCTGTGGCCACCGCCACCGACGACGCGCCGATGGGGCGCCCGCACGCCACGTCCGCCGGAGTGTCCCCAACGATGACGACGTCCCGACCCAAAAAGCGGCGCCCCGTCCGCTCGGCCGCCCGGCGCGCGGCGATGGCGGGGAGGTCGGAGCGACGCCCCGAGTCCGAGCCGTACGCCCCGACGGCGAAGCGCGCCGGGTCGATCCCGGCCGCGCGCAACTTCAGCGTCGCGCCGGGCACGAGGTTCCCAGTGAGCAGCCCCACCAAGGCGCGCCCGGCTGATTCGTGCGGCGCGAGCGCGCCGAGCAGCTCGGCCACACCCGGCAGCAGGCGGCCCGGCGATCGCCCCAGCTCGTCCTCCAGCACCTCGATGTAGCGGCGGCACACCGCCGCCGTCAGCGCTTCGTCTCCAGCGCCGGCGTGGCCCGCCAACGCCAGTAGGTCGGACACGATCTGCGGATCAGTCTTGCCGTCCAACCGGTATGTGTCGATCGGGCCCGCCGTTCCCACCTCGGCCACAAGCGCGCGCTCCAGCGCCCGCCGCCCGGCCCCGTCGGTCCCGAGCAGCGTGCCGTCGATGTCGAAGAGGATCAGTCTCACGTAAAGAAAAATAGGCGGTCGGTCGGTCAGGCGGACGGGCGGTCGGCGAGCCCGGGAATGTCCCTCAGGCCACGCGCCAGCTGCACCGCGCGCTCCACGGCCACCGGCACCGCCTGCGCCGCCAGGGCCTCGGCCTGAAGGGGCGTGGCGGGCGCGACCGCGGCCGTGCTCACCGCGAACACCACGTCCCCGTCGAACAGCGTGCCGTAGGGGACGATGCGGCGCGCCAGCGCGTCGCCGCCGGCGTGGGCCAGCGCCTCGAGCTGCACGCGGTCGAGTGCGGCGTTCGTCGCGAGCACCGCGAGCGTGGTGTTCCGCCCCGCCCCCCCCCCCGCCCCCCCCGGGTCACCGAGCGGCGGGCGGCCCTCTCCGAGATAGCGCAGCGCGTCCGCCGGCACGCCGTCGGGCCCGCGCGCGCCTGCGACAATGTTGCCGGCTCCGTCGAGCACGTTGCCCACGGCGTTGCACACCACCAGGGCACCCACCACCACGTCCCCTCCTTGGACCGCCCACGTCCCGACCCCGCCCTTCATCGCCCGGCCGGGGCCGAGCGCCTTCCCGACGGTGGCGCCCGTGCCCGCGCCCACGGAGCCCTCGGCGATGTCGCGCCCGGCGCTGTCGCACGCGCGGTAGGCGTCGTCCGCGGTCGGCCAGCGCTCGGCGCGGCCGCCCGGCGCCAGATCGAAGTCGAAGATCACGGCGGTCGGCACGATCGGCACGCGCCGCCCGGCGCCGGCCGGGAAGCCGCGCTGCCGTTCCGCGAGCCAGCGCATGACGCCGTCCGCGGCGCCCAGGCCGAACGCCGAGCCGCCGGTGAGCAGAATGGCGTCGACGTGGCCGACGAGGTGGTGCGGCCGCAGGGCGTCGAGCTCTCGCGTTCCCGTCGCCCGGCCCCGCGCCGCCGCCGCGGCGCGCATCCCGCCCGGCGGCGCCAGCACGACGGTGCAGCCGGTGGCGCGGGCCGCGTCGGTCCAGTGCCCCACGGTGAGCCCTGAGACGGTGGCGAGATTCAGCATTGGCTTGCTCGGCTTGTGGCGTGCAAGTACGTTAGCGCCCATGGCGACGCCCGCTCGAGAGACCGCGCCCACGAAGGTGCTCGTCGTGGACGACGAGGAGGGCATCCGCCAAGCGCTGGACCGTTTCCTCTCGCGACTCGGCTATCAGGTCGTCCAGGCCGGCAGCGCCGCCGAAGCCCTGGACCGGCAGGCGGCCGAATCGCCCCACGCGATGCTCTCCGACATCCGCATGCCGAGCATGACGGGGGTCGAGCTCGTGCCCAAGGCGCTGGCGCACGACTCGGACCTCGCGATCATCATGCTCACGGCGATCGACGAGCCCCGCACCGCGATCGAGTGCCTCAAGCTGGGCGCGTACGACTACCTCATCAAGCCCGTGGACTTGGACGAGCTCGAGATGTCTCTCCAGGGCGCGCTGCGCCAGCGGCAGCTCGAGATCGAGCGGCGCGAGCTGGAGCAGTGGTTGGCGCGCGAGGTGGCGGTCCGCACGCGGGATTTGGAGGAGCATACCACGGCGATCGCGCAGATCGCCCTGGATGCGATCGCGGCGGCCCGGGACTGGCCGGCGGAGCGGGCCGCGGTCGAGAAGCTGGCGCAAGCACTGGCGAGTCCGGTCGACGAGATCGTCGTCGAAGTCCGAAAGCGCCGCGGCTAGGTCTTCGCGGCCTGCGCCTTCGCCTCACACGCCTTGCAGCGTGTGACCCCGCGAAACGAGCAGATCAAGCAGATGAAGGTCCCGCACTCGGCGCAGGGATACCCCTCCGACGCGCGCTCCTCGTTGCCGCAGTAGCGGCACGTCATCGCGTCGTGTTCTTTGAGCTCGGGCTTCTCCATGGGCGCCCCCCTCCTCACAGGTTGAGCCCGTAGACCTTAATCTTATTGATCAGCGTCGCCCGCGAAATGCCGAGCTCGTGCGCCGCCCGCGTGCGGTTGCCGCCATGCGCCCGCAGGGTACGCTCGATGTGGTGGCGCTCCACTTCCGCCAGCGCCTGGGGCACGTGGCGCCGATCGGCGGCCCCGCTCGCCTTGGTCAGGTCGCCGGGCAGGTGCTCGACCCCGATCGCCGCCGCGCCCTGCGCCAGGATCATGGCGCGCTCCAGCACGTTCCGCATCTCCCGTATGTTCCCCGGCCAGGGCGCCGAGAGCAGCCGGTCCAACGCCTCGGCGGTGCAGCCGCCCGGGCCCGACAGCTCCGCGTGCAAGCTCGCCAGCATGCGCGTCAGCAGCGCCAGGCGGTCCTCGCGGGACCGCTCCCGCAGCGGCGGCAGGTGCAGCGGCAGCACGCTCAAGCGGTAGAACAAATCCTCCCGAAACCGCCCCGCCTTCACGTCCTTCACAAGGTCGCGGTTGGTGGCCGCCATCAGCCGTACGTCCACCCGCAGCTCGGCGGTGCCGCCCAGCCGGCGGAAGGTCTTGGCCTCGAGCACCCGCAGCAGCTTGGGCTGGAGCTCCGGGGCCAGCTCGCCGATCTCGTCCAGGAAGATGCCGCCGCCGTCGGCCAGCTCGAACAGCCCCTGGCGCCGCTCCTTCGCGTCGGTGAAGGCGCCCTTCTCGTGCCCGAACAGCTCGGAGTCGAGGAACGTGGCGGACAAGCCGCCGCAGTTCACCTCCACCAACGGCCCGGCGGAGCGGCGACTGAGGCGGTGGATGATGCGGGCCACCCAGCTCTTGCCGGTGCCGCTCTCGCCGGTGAGCAGGACCGTGCTGCGCTCGCTCGCCGCGAGGAGCTCGACCTGGCGCGCCAGCTCCTGCATCGCGGGCGAGACGCCGAGGGTCTCGAGTCCGTCTCGGGGCCCGTCGCGCGAGCGCAGCAGCGCGTTATAGCGCGACAGCCGGACCTTCTCGCCGACCCGGGCCGTCGCCGCGGCCAGATGGCTCATGTCCACGGGCTTCGTAAGGAAGTTCTCCGCGCCGAGCTGCATCGCGCGGACCGCCGTCTCGATGTCTCCCTGTCCGGTCAGCAGGATGACCGCGGCGCCGTTCGCCCGCAGCCGCTCCAGCACGTCGAGCCCACTCCCGTCGGGCAGGTGCAGATCCAGGATGACGACCTCCGGACGCACCCGATCGAATGCATCGATCCCGCCTTCGGCCGTGGCCTCCCGGTACACCTCGTAGCCCAGGCGCTCGAAGTAATCTCCGACGCCTCGCAGCACGTCGGCGTCGTCGTCGACCAGCAGCAGCGTGTCAGTCACGGGACGTGGCGAGCGCGGCGGGGGCGCTCCGGCGGGGGACGCGGGCGGGGTCTACCAGGACCGAGAGCGCGCCGGGCAGCAGCCGCACCTCGAAGGGCGTGACGCCCGTGACCTCACCATCGAGCTGCACGGGCCGCGCACCTCCGGCGAGGGTCTCCACGCGGACCGAGCGACCGCGCGCGAACCACAGGCGCCCGGACTCCCCGCGGGCGCCGTTCGAGCCGCGCGCCAGCTCCCAGAACGCCAGCACGCTTTGGAGCGCTCCGTCGGCGTCCAGGGCGAGCACGTCCAACCAGCCGTCGTCGGGGGCGACGTCGTGGCGCAGGCGCAGGAACGGCGGGATCAGCTCCCCGCAGTTGGCGACGAGCACCATCGCCGCCCGGCGCTCGTACACGGTCCCGTCCACGGTCACACGGTGGGGAGCGCTGCGCACGCCCGGCAGCGCGGCCAGCGCGCGCGCCACGTACGCGCCCCGCTTCCAGCGGCGCTTGGCGGCGCCCGGCGTGTCGGCCATGAGGCGGGCGTCGAAGCCCGCGCCGCTGCACACGGCGAAGTAGTGCTCGCCGTCGTCCCGCACCACGGCGCCCAAGTCGAGACGCATGCGGTGGGCGCCGAGGATCACGCGCGCCGCCGCGGCGGGCCGCGACGGCAGGCGCAGGTTTCCCGCCAGCAAGTTCCCCGTTCCGCCCGGCACGACCCCGAGGGGCACGTCGGTCCCCACCACGCCCGCCGCCACTTGCATCGCCGTGCCGTCGCCGCCGTAGCTCACCAGCACGTCCACGCCGCGCTCCAGCCCCTCGCGAGCGAAACGCCGGGCGTCGCCGCGCTTCGCGGTCGCCTGCACCTCCACGGACCACCCGCCGGCGAGGAGCGTGTCGCGGATCGCGGCGACGGCGCGCGCGTCGGTGCGCGCGGCGGCCGGGTTCGTGATGACCAGCGCGCGGGTCATGTCAGTAACGACGCTCCCAGATCAGGTCGAAACCCGCCTGCCGCGGCACCGTCGCGCTCTGCACCTCGCCCAGCGGATCCGTGGTGCAGCTGCGGACCGGCTCGAAGCTCGCCTCGGTGCGGAACTCGGGGCTCATACGGTACTGGAGACTCACGCCGATCGTGTTGCCGACCGCGATCGGGCGTCCCTGGCAGAAGCCCGCGTTGACGACCAGAAACGTCTTGGGACCGAGCTGTCGCCCCACGGCGAGCTGCACGCCCGAGAACGGGTCGGTCGCCGCGCCGGGCCGGATCTCCACGTAGTCGAGCGGGATCCCGAGGTCCGACACGAGCGTCCGCTCGATCTCACCCGAGAGCACCGAGACGGCGCCCTGGAGCAAGGCGCGTTGGTCGGTCAGCCCACCCTGCCCGCCGCTCAGCTCGAAGCTCGGCTTGCCGAACAGGAGATACGAGATCACCTCGGTCTGGGAGAGGTCCTGGTGCTCCGCTTCGAGCGCCACGTGGGGCGCCGAGAGCGTGCCGGTGATATGCGCCACCACGGTGATGTCCTCCGGGTTGCGCTGCGCCGCGGTCGGGGCCGGGTGCACCGTGTGCTTCGCCTCGATATTCAGCTCCGCGTCGAGATCCGGAGTCCCGAAGTACTTCACCGTCCCCTGCGACACCACGAACTCGCGGGTCACGCCAAGCTTGAGCCGGTACATGCCGCGCGGCGCTTGGAGCGTGCCGGAGAGGAGATAGGCATCCCCTTGCTTGCTCAGCGTCACGGTCCCGGTGAGCTGGATGTTCGCTTCGCCCGACCGCAGCCACACGTCGCTGCCCATGTCGAGATCGAGGTCGCGGATGCGCAGGCTGTCGAGGAACACGCTCTTGAACTCGGGCCCTAGACCCTGCTGCTCGATGATCGAGGCGAGGGAGGTGTCCGTGAGCGCGCTCAGGTTCACGATGCGCTTTTCGACGAGGTCGGCGAAGTACAGCACGCCCGACGTGACCGTCGCGTGCCCGGTGAGCGTGGCGCCGAACACCGGCCCCGTCAGCGCCAGGCGCCCGCTGGCCGCGACGGTGACGTTGCCCTTCAGATCCAGCGCCTTGAAGTGGTCGGCGTTGATCGTGAGTCCCAGGATCGGATGCGTCAGCTGCTCCAGGCGCACGAACCCGGTCACGTCCATCCGGCCGTTGGCGCTCCGCGCCGACAGGGCGCGCACGGCGATCGTGTCGCCCGAGAGCACCAGCTCTCCGGCCACGTCCTCGTAGCGCACGTTGAGCGCCGGGATGGTCGCGGCCGCGCCGACGATCTTGAGATCCCCCCCGAGGCGCGGCTCCCGCCACGTGCCGCCGACGCCTACGTCCGCCGAAAAACCGCCCTGCACCTCCCGCAGCAGCGGCGTGACCGCCTCCAGCAGCGACAGGTCCACGCTGTCAGCCTGGGCACGCACCGACAGCGTGTCGGGGAGCTCGCGCTCCGCCACCGGCAGGAGGGCGAGGTCGAGCGGGAGGTGGGCCGTGACGTTGAGGACCTGCTGACCGGCGCGCCAGAGATGCAGGGCCGCGTCGAGCCCGCGGCCGTGGTATTCGAACGTGCCGTCCAGGTAGGGCACGCGGAACTCACCGAGCGCGCCGTTGGCCAGCGCCAGCGAGCCTGAGAATTCGGGGTCGGCACGCGTACCGCCGAGACCAACCGTCGCCGTCACGCTACCGGCGACACCGCTCGTATCCTGCTCCAGCAGGGCGTACACACCGGCCAGCGGGAAGCCCTCCACCTGGAGGTGGGCGTCCGCCCGCCCGCGCGTCGGCAAGTCCCCCTTCAGCACCAGCCGCCCGGCGTCGGTCGCGCTGTGCAGCGCCGCGCCCGGGACACGGATCACCGAATCGCTCACCGTCACCTGACTGGGCCCTTCGAGGAACCACACGCCCCCCGGAAGGAGCACGGCGAGCGAATCCACGGCCAGGGTCGCCGTCGGGGGATCCGCCGAGGGGATTGGGGCGGCGCGGCGCGTGAAGCGTCCACCGGCGAGAAACGCGCCGAGGTCGCCGACACGGGAGCGCGCGAACCAGCTGAGCGAATCACGGGTCCCGCGCGCCAAAGCGGAGGCGGCGCCGAAGCCGTACCGCCCCAGGCGCAGCGAGTCGAGCGCCGCGTCGAGCTGGAAGATGGGATCGGGGCCCGGCTGGTACGCGCCGTGACCGTGGCCCGAGGGGATTTCCCAGTCGCGCCAGCGCAGGTGGTCGGCGCTGGCGCGCGCCTCGAGCGCCAGTGAATCGAGCGCGCCCGAGATCGTGAGGAGCACGCGCGCCGAACCGCTGAGGGAGCGCCCGTGCGTGGCGGCGGCCGTGTCGGGGCCGACGACCCACGCAACCAGCGAATCGAGCGAATGCATGCTATCGGCGTCGAAGTCGAGCGACAGCACGCCCGTTGCGGGGCGCCGCCACCCCAGCGTGCCGGCGCCGGTCGTGACCAACCCCGGCTGCGCCAGGCGCAGCGAGTCCACGTACAGGCGGCCGCCCGCCAGCTGCACCACCGCGCGGCCGCTGTCGAGCGCGGTTCCGGCGAGCAGCGAGGGCGCCAGCGTCGCGGTCAGTGTGCCCACAGGGGAGGCGCCGCTGTCCTGCAGCACGCGTCCCGCCAGGGTGAAGGTCAGGCGCGACGCGGGCCCGCGCGCGGTCCAGCGCGACAGGTCCAGGTTGCGCGCGCGTAGCGTCAGGTCGCGAGCCGCGGAGCGCCCGCCGAGCAGGGTGAGCACGCCATCGACGTCCAGGTTTCCCGCCCCCGTGGCGGACCCGAGCTCCGCGTGGGTCTCGAGCGCGGCAGCCGTGCCGCTGAGTCGCACCGGTCCTGCGACGGCGCCGCGCAGGGCCAACCGGGGGAAGCTGCCGCGCAGCCCGTCGAAGGAGAGCGGGTCGGCCCTCACGTCGGCGAACACCCTGAGCGTGTCCCCGCGCGTGTCGAGCCCCACGGTGCCGCGGGCGACGCTCACGGCACGGTCGCCGTCGCGCTGCGCCAGGGTCCCGGCGAAGCGGGCGTCATGCAGCGAGCCCGTGAGGGTGCCCTCGCCCTCCAGCTCGCCGCGGAGCGCGACGGCCGGCGCCAGGCGGCGCACCGTCCCGAGGTCCACGGCCGCCGCCTCCACCACGAAGGGGCGGAAGCGCATGCCGTCCGGGGGGGGGGACGTCAGATCGACCTGGCCTTTGCCGCGAATGCGCGACACCGGCCAGCCGACGACCAGCGAGTCGCGGAACGTCCAATCCACGGCCAGCGCCAGCGCCCCGAGGGTGCCGTCGGCGGTCGTGTGGCCGCTCAACCGCCCGAAGAACGGCAAGGCCGCCACGAGCCCGCGCGGCACGTCGAGGTCGAAGTCGGTCGCCACGAGATCGGCGCCGCGCACGGCGACCAGCCCCGAATCAGCGGCGGTCACTGCGGTAAGCCGACCGGTGAGCGTGCCGCCGCCGTAGCGCACGTCGAGGGGAGAGAGCTGCACCTCGAGCAGGCGGCTGGCGTGCGACTTGAGCCGCACCCCGCCCCGGTACACTGCGCCCGCCGGGAGGCGCGGGGTGACGAACCGCACGTCCCCGAGCGTCGCGGAGTCGGCGCGAATCGTGAGGTCGTAGAGCAGCCTGCCCCGGGGCCAGCGGACGCGGCCGCGCGCCGACAAGCGCGAGGCAGGCAGCTGCACGCGCGGCAGGTCCAGCTCGAGCGAGTCGCCCAGCACCGTAAGCTGCCCCACCACATCCCGCAGCTCCACCGAGGGGTCGGTGCTCGTCACCGCGAGCCGCGCGATGTCGGCGTGGATGCCCCGCTCTTGCGGCGAGGAGACGCGCAGCGTGGTGAGCCGAGCATTGAGGTGCTCGAACCGGCGGACGCGGCGCCGGCCCTGGCTCTCCAGCGGGTCGATCTCGTTGCCATTCAGCTCGGCGCTCTCCGCGGGCGGCGCGCCGCCCTCTTGGAGGCGCAGCGTCACCGTACCCTCGTCGACGCGCAGGTTCCGGAACACGATCAGGGTGGCGGGCCCGTGCGGGCCGGTGTCGGGGCGGCCCAGCCGCAGGAACTCCTCCACGTTGAGGCGGCCCCCCGGGTGCTGAACGACGTTGATGATCGGCTCCCGCAGCTCCAGCTCGAGCAGCACGACGCGGCCCGCCACGAAGTCGAAGGGGTTGTAGGTCGCATCCACCCGCGGCAGCGCGGCCACGAGCGTGGTATCGGGATCGAACAGCTTGACGTCGCGCAGGGTGACGCCGGTGAGGAGCGGTCCGCCGACCTCCCCGATTTCGACCGAGCCGTCGAACACGCGATGCAGCGCGCTGGTGGCCGCGCGCTCGAGGAGCTGGCGCCCCGACCCCGTGCCGACCAGCGCCGAGAGGGCTCCGAGGAAGGAAGCGAGGAGTCCGACCACGAGCCACAGGGCCGTCGCCAGCGAGCGCCTGACCATCAGAAGGCCTGCCCCACGGCGAACTGCACCACGACGCGCCGCCAGAACGTGGCGGGCCGCGGCGGGGCGTATGTGATGTCGGCCCCTGTGGTATTGTCGGTAAGCTTCCTGAGGCTGTTGTTCGTGGTGTTGAGGAAGTAGACGTCGCCCGCCTCGGCGGCGTAGTCGTTGTAGGCCGCGTCGATACGCACCGGGCCGAGCGGCGTCGTGAAGCGGAGCCCCGCCCCCGGGGTCACGCGTATCCCGTGCACGCTGGTCTGCCCACTGAGCTCCCACACCTGACCGGCGTCCACGAACAGTGCCACCCGCATCCGGTCGGGGAAGAGCGGGGTCGCGAACCGGAGCTCACTGTTGAGCACGAGAATCGAATTACCCCCCGTCGGCGCCGCCCGCACGTCGGAGAGCGAGATGGTGTCGGTCGTGACGTACACGCGGGGCCCGAGTCCGTTACGCGCGTAGCCGCGCACCGAATTCGGGCCGCCGCCGTAGAAGCGCTGGTCCGGCGGCACGAACTGCACGGGCTGGGGGGCGAGCCTGATCTCGCGCCCAGGGATGATCGCGCCAGCCCGCGCGCGCCAAGCGAAGACCCCCCGCCGCCCCAGCGAATAGTACCGGGACACCTCGAGCTCCCCCCGATTGAAATCGTACAACGTGTCCGATCCTACCACAGGGGACGCATGCATCAAACCGACGGTGACGAGGCTGCCGTGCGTCGGATCGAGTACCGAGTTCACCTGGTTGCGCGCGCCCGATAGCGTCACGGCCGCGAAGCGGCGCGAGCTGGCGAGGGCCGCCTGGTCGGCCTCGGTGCAGACGGTGAACCGAATACAGTAGATGGCGGGATCGGCGGTGGTGCGGCCCACGGAGAACGCGTAGCCGATGGTGACCGGGATGTTGCGCCGGGCGTTGACGGTGACGGCCGGGTTCACGCCCACGTCCTGGCGCGTGTAGGTCTTGAATTCCGAGCGCCGCTCCGCGAACACGCCCAGCCGCGCCGTATGACGCGGCGAGAAAAACGTGGGCTGGCGCACCGTCAGCCCGACGTTGTAGTTCACCGTGTCCGACGTCGGGTCCGACTGCAACGACTGGCACACGTTATCGCGTAACCCCGCGTCAGTCGGGGTGCCGACCCCGAGCTTCGAGACGCTCCCCGTGACGTCCAGCGCGCGCGCGCCGCCCAGGAAGTCGTATGCCGTCCACCCGCCTTGCAGGCGGAAGCAGTCGATCGTGCCGTATCCCATCCCCCCGAGCACGCGATGACCGGGTCCCTCGGCGAGCCGAACCACGACGCGGGCCAGCGTGTCGCCCGGCGCGTCTGGAGCGGGCGGCACCGAGTCCGCCAGCACGACGTTGACCGAGCGGAACACACCCATGTCGTACAGGTCGCGCTGGCTCAAGTACAACCGGTTCTGCTGGAACAGATCACCCGGCTTGACCGACAGCATGCGGCGCACGGGCGCCGTGTCCATGCGGCCGAGGCCCTGAATCAGCACATCGCCGATCCAGATGCGCGGCCCCGGCACCGCCTCCAAGGTCGCCGTGGCCGTGAGCGCCGCGTCGTCCTCGTCGAAGTTCCGCAGCACGGCGGCATAGGGATACCCGGCGTTCTTGAGGCGCGCCACGATCGTATCGGCGGATGCCTGGAAGAGGAACCGGCTAAACGGATCGCCCACTCGCAGCAGCAATTCCTTCGTCAGCTGGCGCACGTTGAGGATCGCGTCGGCACCCACGACATCCAGTCGCTCGAGGCGCACCGGTGCGCCCTCGTGAATGCGAAAGGTGATGAATGCGTCGCGCGGCGTGCGCTGCACGAGGGTGTCGACTACCGCATTCACATAGCCGCTCTGCCGGTACAGGAGGAGCAGCCGCAGCACGTCGCGGCGGAATTCCACCTCGCTCAGATACCGCCGCTCCCCCAAGTGCGTCCAGCGGAGCCACCACACGCGCGCGAAAAAGCTCGACTGCGAGGTGGCGATCGCGGTGCTCAGGGTGAAGTCGTCCAGCGCGCGGTTGCCGTCGAACGACAGGCTGCGCACCACTCGCTGCTCCGCCTGCTGCGCGGCGAGGGGAGCCGCCGCGGACACGGCGACCAGCAGGGCGAGGAGATTGGCACGCAAGGGATGAGGTCGGGCTGCTCCTCTACGTTGGCGCGCACCGACTGCACTGTCAACCTTTTCGACACCGGAGCCCGGCATTCGGTCCTCGCCGCTCCAGGGTGCGGGGGGGGGTGGGGGTCAGTCCTCGCTCTGTCCGAACAGGGCCATGTTGCTCGAGTGGCCCGGGGCGACTTTGGCGGCGGGATTGATGAAGTGCACCGCGTGGTTCACCGCGATGCTCGCCTCCGCGACGCCCGTCGCGATGAGCTTGAGCTTCCCCGGATAGGTCGTGATGTCCCCGGCCGCGAAGATCCCGGGGATGTTGGTCTCCATCGTAGAGGCGACCTTGATGTCGCCCTTCTCGAGCTCGAGCCCCCACTCGGCGATGGCGCCCAGCGAGGAGAGGAAGCCGAGCTGGGGGATGACGGCGTCGACGGCGACGTGCTCCTCTTCTTTGGTCTTGCTGTTGTGGATCGTCACCGCATCGACCCACTCGGCGCCGTGAATCGCCTTGACCTCCCAGAAGGTGCGCAGCTCCATCTTGCCCGCCGCGCACAGCGCCTGCACCTGCTGCACGGTCGCGTGGTGGGCGCGGAAGCCGTCGCGGCGGTGAATCATCAGGATCGAGCGCGCGATGCCCTGGAGGTTGACGGCCCAGTCGAACGCCGAGTCGCCGCCGCCGACTAGGAGCACCCGCTTGTCCGAGAACGCGGCGGGCTCGAGCACCCGGTCGAACACCCCGCGCCCGTACCAACGATCCACGTCCTTGAGCGGCAGCTTGCGCGGCGTGAACGCGCCGATGCCCCCCGCGATGAGGAGCGTGTGCGACGGATATTCATTCTTGTCCGTGACCACCACGAAACGCGGGCGGCCGTTGTCCGATTCGCGCCTGAGGGCGATCACCTTCTCACCGAGCTGCACCGGGGCGTGGAACTGCAGCGCCTGCTCCGCCATCCCCTTCACCAGGTCCTTGGCCAGGACCTTGGGAAATCCGGCGACGTCGAAGATGTATTTCTCGGGGTAGAGGGCCGTGAGCTGGCCTCCCAGCTGGTCGAGGTTGTCGATCAGGCGGCAGGATGCACCGCGCATACCGGCGTAGAACGCCCCGAACAGGCCGGTGGGGCCGGCCCCGATTATCGTGATATCTTTCAACTCTTGCATTGGGGCGAATCTGACAGGGGGCGGTAAGAGGCGGTAGGGGGCGGACGGGAGCGGACGGGGGCGGTCGGTGAGGAGCGTTCCCGTCCCTGACCGCCTCCTACCGCCACAGACCGCCTGGGGGGGAGGAGAGGACGGGCAGTGGCGAGGATCTACACCCGGACCGGCGACGGCGGTGAGACGGGACTGTTCGGCGGGGCCCGGGTCCCGAAGGACGACCCCCGGGTGGCGGCGTACGGCGAGGTGGACGAGCTGAACGCCAGCATCGGTCTCGCGCTCGCCCTCGCGCCGGAGGAGTTCTGCCGTGAGGTGCTCGAACGGGTGCAGCGCGACCTGTTCACCATCGGTGCGGAGCTGGCGACACCGGATCGGGCCCGGCTCGCGAAGGCGCTCGCTGGCGACCCGATCGGCGAGTCGCACACCGGCATGCTGGAGCACGCCATCGACGCGCACGAGGCCAAGCTCCTCCCCCTGCAGAACTTCATCCTGCCGGGTGGCACGCCCAAAGCCGCCGCCCTGCAGCTGGCCAGGACGGTGTGTCGCCGCGCGGAGCGGGCGGTCGTGCCGCTGCTGCGGGACGGAGGGGCGTCTCCGGCCGTCCTCACGTACCTGAATCGTCTCTCCGACCTGCTCTTCGTGCTGGCACGCGCGGCGAACGCCGCCGCGGGCCACGCCGACGCGAAGTGGTGACGATCCCCGTTCCCCTGGTGGAGCGCCGCGATGCGTCGTACAGCATCGTCATCGGCCGCGGCCTCCTGGCCGAGCTACCGCGGCTGCTCCGGGACGCCTGCCCCGCCGCTCGTTATGCGGTGATCAGCGATTCCCAGGTGGCGCGGCTCTACGGGGAGGCCCTGGTCGCGCGCTGCCACGACGCGGCAGTGCCGGCCCAGCTCTTCGCGTTCCCGGAGGGAGAATCGAACAAGACGCGGGAGACTTGGGCGACTCTGTCGGACCGTATGCTCGCGGCGCAGCTCGGGCGCGACTGCGCGATCGTCGCCCTGGGCGGGGGGGTGGTGGGCGACGTCGCCGGCTTCGTCGCCGCCACATACTTGCGCGGCGTCCCCTACGTCCAAGTGCCCACCACGCTCCTCGCCATGATCGATTCCTCGATCGGCGGCAAGACCGGCGTCGACGTGCCGCACGGCAAGAACCTGCTCGGCGCCTTCCATCAGCCGCGGCTCGTCGCGGTGGACCTCGAGGTGCTGGGCTCGCTGCCTCCGGTGCAGCTCGCGGCCGGCATGGCGGAGGCGGTCAAGCACGGGGTGATCGCGGACGTGGACTACTTCGGGTTTCTCGAGACGGCGGCGGCGGCGGTGCTGGCGCGCGATCCGGCGGCGCTGGAACGCGCCGTCACGCGCTCCATCGAGATCAAGGCCGAGGTCGTGACGGCGGACGAGCAGGAGGCGGGGCGGCGGGCCATCCTCAACTTCGGACACACGGTCGGCCACGCCGTCGAGGCGGCCGCCAAGTTCGCGGTGCTGCACGGCGAGGCCGTGGCCATCGGGATGGCATGCGAGGCCCGCCTGGCGGAAGCGCTCGCGATCGCCACGCCCGGCACGGCGGCGCGAGTCCGCCGCCTGCTGGAGCGCTTCGGCCTGCCACTCGCGCGGCCCGCCGCCGCGCCGGTGGACGACCTGATGCAGGCGATGCAGCTCGACAAGAAGGCACGCGCGGGCGCCGTACGGTTCGCGTTGCCGCGGGCGATCGGCACCATGTACGGCGACGCGCAGGGCGGCTGGACGGTGGCCGCTCCGGCGGAGATGGTGCGGGACGCGCTCGCGGCCGCGCACTAATCACATGCCAGCCAACAACTTCCTCACATGGTTCCCACCTCTCCACATTCGCCCCCACCGGGGACACCGGGGCGATGTTCTCCACATGCTCTGTGGATAGTGGACAAACGGCCGAATCATATCTGTAGGAACAGTTTGTGATGTGGGTAAGCGCGTGGATTTGCACCCCGGACGAGTGATTCCTATATTGGCGCCGTCGACATTTGGTCCAGCGGCGGGCGGTCGCGACCCGTCTCCATCCACAACGTGAGCCCTACACTGTTGGGAGTCCCTCGATGGCCCGCTCGAGTGGAGGCAAGCCCAAGGCGTTTTTTCGAGCCAACCCGTCCGGTGCATTCGACCAATACCTGCAAGACATCCAGAAGCTGCCGCTGATCAAGGACCCGAGTGAGGAGCGTCGCCTCGCACGCCGGGTCCAGCGGGGCGACGAGAAAGCCGCCGAACGCCTGGTCACCGCCAACCTTCGCTTCGTCATCTCCTACGTCAAAAAGTACCAGGGTCACGGCCTCGACCTCTCCGAGCTGGTCGCGATCGGCAACGAGGGCCTGCTCAAGGCGGTCAAGAAGTTCGATCCCGACCAGGGCGTCAAGTTCATCTCATACGCGGTGTGGTGGGTCCGGCAGGCGGTGTTGAAGGCGCTCGCCGAGCAGACGCGCAGTGTCCGCATCCCGCTGAACCAGAACTCGCAGCTGATTCGCATGAGCCGCACCGAGACCTACTTGTCGCAAGAGCTGGGGCGCGAACCCACCGACGACGAGATCGCGAGGGCGCTCGAGGATACCGTAGAAAACGTGCGCACGGCGCGGCGCATGACGGCGGCCGAGTTGTCTCTCGACGCCCCGGTGGACCGGAGCGACCGCGAGGCGGCCACATTGGGCGAGCGGTTCGCCGGCCAGGAAGGCGGCGAGATCGAGGAGAAGACCGACGGCCGGCTGATGCGCGAGTTCATCGACCGCATCTTCCAAAAGTACCTCACGCCCCGGGAGCGGAAGATCCTCTACCTGTACTACGGCCTGGAGGAGGGGAGCGAGGCCATGACGCTCGAGAAGATCGGCGCACTCATGGGCGTCACCCGCGAGCGGATCAGGCAGATCAGGGAGCGGGCGTTCGAGAAGCTGCGGGAGTCACCGGACGGCAAGGCGCTCAAAGGGTTCTGGAGAGCGGCCTGAACGGCTAGACGCACAGACGCACAGACGCACAGGGGTCAACAGTTTAGAGGGGTCGGGAGAGGCATCTCCTGGCCCCTGTTTGCTGTCATCCGCTGTGCGTCTGTGCGTCTAGCCGTTGCCCCTCCAGTATACTATTTACTCATGGCTCGTGAACTTCCAATTTTTCCCTTGCCGCTGGTCCTGTTTCCTGGGGTTCCGCAGCCCCTGCACATTTTTGAGCCGCGCTACCGCCAGCTGCTCGCGGACTGTCTCGCCGGCGACCGGCGCTTCGGGATCGCGTACGCCGCGCCGCCGGAGCAGGAAGGGGCGGACACGACGCCGCGGCTGGGGGAAGTCGGCTGCATCGCCCTCATCCGGTCGGCGCACGAGCTCCCCGACGGCCGATCCAACATCCTCACCGAAGGCGAGCAGCGCTTCGTGCTGGTCGAGTGGTGCGCGAGCGAGCGCCCGTATCGCCGGGCGCGCGTCGAGGAGTTCGACGACGACCCCGCCGACCCCGTCGAAGCCGCCCCGCTCGCCGACGAAGTGCGGGAGCATTTCCAGCGGCTGCTGCAGGCTCTGAACACCCTCACCAGCCGCGAGTTCGAGGAGCCGGCTGAACTCCCAGCCGATCCCACGGCCCTGTCGTTCCACGTGGCGGGGGCGCTCGAGCTCGAGCCCGACGCCAAGCAAGCGCTGCAGACGGGGCGGAGCACGACGCGGCGCCTGCGACAGCTGGCGGCGCTCCTCAAGCCGCTCGCCGCCGACGCCGCGCGGCGCGCCGTGGTGCGCGAGCGCGCCAAGCGGAACGGCCGTGGGGGCGCCCATCCCGAGATCGAGCGCGCCTCGTGATCGAGCGCGCGCTGGTGGACGCTCTCACCCGGCTGGTCGGCGCGCCGCATGTGCGCATCGCCGCTGCCGAGCGCGTCACGTACGCGAAGGACGGCTTGACGGTCCACCGCCGCGTGCCGGACGTCGTCGTGCTCCCCGGCACCCGAGACGAGGTGGTCGCCCTGGTACGCCTGCTCGCGGCGCACGACGTGCCGTTCGTGCCGCGCGGCGCGGGCACCGGCCTGTCGGGCGGCGCACTGGCGGACGCGGGCGCCGTGCTCCTCGTGCTCACCCGCCTCAACCGGATCCTCAAGCTCGACCCCCACAACCGCGTCGCCGTCGTCGAGCCGGGCGTCGTGAACGCGAGGCTCTCGGCCGCCGCCGCCCCGTACGGCCTGCTGTACGCTCCCGACCCCTCGAGCCAATCGGCGTGCACCATCGGTGGCAACGTGGCCGAAAACGCGGGCGGGCCCCATTGCCTCAAGTACGGCGTCACGGCGACCCACGTGCTCGCGCTCGAGGTCGTGCTGGCGAACGGCCACGTGGTGCAGCTGGGGAGCCCCGGCGGCGAGCCGTGGGGCCCCGACCTCACCGGCCTGTTCGTCGGCTCGGAAGGCAACTTCGGCGTCGCCACCCGCATCACCGTCCGCCTGCTCCCGGTGCCGCGGGCGGTGCGCACGTTACTGGCGGACTTCTCGTCCATCCGTGCCGCGGGAGAGGCGGTTTCGGCGGTGATCGCGAGCGGCATCGTCCCCGCCGCGCTCGAGATGATGGATCAGTCCTGCATCCGCGCCGTGGAGGACTCGGTCTACGCGGCCGGCTATCCGCGGGACGCCGCCGCCGTGCTGCTCGTCGAGCTCGACGGGCGGGTGGACGAGGCGGTCGCGGCCGACGCCGGCACCATCGAGGGCGTCCTCAAGAGCCACGGCGCACGCTCCGTGCGCACGGCGGCGGACCAGCAGGAGCGGGAACGGCTGTGGCAGGGTCGCAAGAAAGCGTTCGGCGCGATGGGCCGGTTGTCGCGCGACCTGGTAGTCCAGGACGCCGTGGTGCCGCGCTCGACGCTCCCCGACGTACTCGAGGCGATTGGACGCATCGGCCAGCGCTACGGGCTCACGATCAGCAACGTGTTCCACGCCGGCGACGGCAACCTCCACCCCAACATCTCCTTCGACAGCCGCGTGCCGGGCTTGCGGGCGCGGGTGGACGCGGCCAGCGGCGAGATGATGGCCGCGTGCATCGCCGTTGGCGGCACGATCACAGGGGAGCACGGCATCGGGCTCGACAAGCTGCGCTACATGCCGCTCCTCTTCGACGGCGACTCGCTCGCCGCGATGCGCGGCGTGCGCCACGTCTTCGATCCCGCCGAGCGCGTGAACCCGGGGAAGGTGATCCCGGTCCACGCCTGTCGGGAATGGAGCGGGGTGCGGAATGCGGAATTCGGAATGCGGAATGGAAGGTCGCGTGTCGATTCCGCATTCCCCATTCCGCATTCCGCATTGGCACCATGAGCCTCCTCGACCGCGTCCGCGCCCTGCTCGGCCGCGACGCCGTGCTCGAAGACACCGGCGCGCCGGACGGCGTGCCGCGAGTGGCCCCCGCCTCGCCCGACGCCGTCGCGCTGCTGCTCGGCACCGCTCGGGAGGAGGGGTGGCGCGTCCGCCTCGAGGGCGCGGGCACCTGGATGCCGGCCGATGCCCCCGCCGACCTCGCCCTCACCACGCGGCGACTGGACCGCATCCCCTCGATCCAGCCCCAGGACCTGGCCGCCACCGCCGAAGCGGGGATCGGCTGCGACCAGCTGCGGCAGCAGCTCGCCGACCACGGCGTCTGGCTCGCTCTCGACCCCCCCGGGCTCGCCGGCCGCACCCTCGGCTCGGTGGTGGCGACGGCCACGGCGGGCCCGCTGCGCCACGGGCTCGGCGCCGTCCGCGACCACCTCGTGGGCGTCACGTTCGTCACGGGGGACGGACGGCTAATCCAGAGCGGCGGCCGGGTGATGAAGAACGTGGCGGGCTACGACCTCACCAAACTACAGGCGGGCGGATTCGGGGCCTTCGGCGTGATCGTGCTCGTGCATCTGCGCCTCCGCGCCCTGCCCCGGGTCGACCAGACGCTCGTGCTCGAGGGCGCGCGCGAAGACCTGGCGCGCGTGGCCGACGACATCGCGGCGGCGGGTCTCACCCTGGCGGCGCTCGAGCTGCTCTCGCCCGCGCTGGCGCGGCGGGACCGCTGGGCACTGGCCGTACGCGTGGCGGGCTCGGCCGCGCTGGTCGCCGCGGAGGAAGCGGGGCTGCGCACGGCAACCGGCGGGCGGTTCGCCGCGCTCCGAGCCGACGAGGCGCACGCCTTCTGGATGCGCGCCGCCGAGGTATTCGCCACCCGGCCCGTCACGTTTCGTCTCGGCGGCCTCCCCGACTCGAGCGACGACCTCCTCGACCTCGTCCAGCACCAGGTCGGGGATGAATGGGTGTCGGCGAGCCCGTCCGTCGGCACCCTGCGCTGGGGGGGCGAGACGACCGTAGAGCGGCTGCGCCATTTGCGGCGCACGCTCGCCGCCCAAGAAGTCCCTCTCACCGTCGAACGCGCGCCCTGGCCCCTGCGGCGCGCCGTGGGCCACTTCGGCGCGTACCGCGAGGGGGTGGGTCCGCTGGTGGCCGGGTTGCGGCAGACCTTCGATCCGGCAAGCGCCATCGCGGTCGCCGTCGAAAGCGATGACCGCGTCGGTTGAGTTGGCCGCGAACGGGCGCGGCGGCTTCGCCGCACTCGACTCCTGCGTCCACTGCGGCTTCTGTCTTCAAGCCTGTCCCACTTTCCTCGCGACGGGCGACGAGGCCGACAGCCCGCGCGGCCGCATCGAGCTCATGCGGGCGCTCGAGCGCGGGGAGCTCTCCGCCAGCGACCCGTTCGTCGTGGAGCACCTCGATCGCTGCCTCGGGTGCCGCGGGTGCGAGCCGGTGTGCCCGTCGGGGGTGGGCTACGGTCGCGGCCTGGAGGAGGCCCGCGAGCGTCTCGCGAGCGCGGGCCGGCTCCCCTGGGCCGCCCGCGCTGTGCTCGCCGCCTTCACGACTCCCGGCCTGTCGCGCCTGGTGTACGCGTTCGCCCGCGCCCTGCGCGCCACGGGGATCCCCAGCCGGCTCGCGGGATGGGGAAGGTTGCGGTTCGCGATGGGGATGCTTGCCGCTACGCGGCCGGCGGTCAGGCGGTCAGGCGGTCCGGCGGTCAGAAGGCCCACCCAATCGGCGACCGCCCGACCGCCCGACCGCCCGACCGCCCTGCTTTTTCGCGGCTGCATCATGGACGGCCTCTTTCCCCACGTTCACGACGCGACGATCCGCGCGCTCACGGTCAACGGCTACGAGGTGCGGGAAGTCCCGGGGCAAGTCTGCTGCGGCGCGCTCCACGTGCATGCGGGGCTGCGTGAGCCGGCGCGCGCGCTGGCGCGGCGCAACGTCGCCGCGTTCGGAGAGGGGGGGGGAGGGGGGGGGCGGGAAGAGCCGATCGTCGTCAACAGCGCGGGCTGCGGTGCCATGCTCAAGGAGTACGGCCACCTGCTTGGTGACGAGGGGGCGGGGGCGCGGTTCGCGGCCCGCGTCCGGGACGTGACCGAGCTGCTGGCAGACCGGGGCCCGGTACCGGGCGCCCCGATCGACGCGCGGGTGGCCTACGATCCGCCGTGCCACCTGCTACACGCTCAGCGCGTCGCCGCACCACCGCTGCAGCTGTTCCGGGCGATTCCCGTGCTGCAACTGATCTCCACCCCCGACGCCGCCCAGTGCTGCGGCAGCGCCGGGCTGTTCACGCTGGTGCAGCCGGCGATGTCCCGCGCCGTGCTCGCCCCGAAGATCGCGACGCTCCGGGAGGCGGCGCCCCAGGTCGTCGCCACCGGGAACCCCGGGTGCCTCATGCAGCTCGGCGCGGGGCTGCGGGCGGCGGGGATGGCGGCCTCCGCGCGTCACCCGGTCGAGCTGCTCGACGACTCATATCGCGCGGCCGGCTTTTATGCCTGACACCGCCGACTCGCCCACCCCCACCCCTCTCACGCTCCCCGCCCTCGTGCGGCTGGGACCCGACGAGGTGACCCCGCTGGTGTTCACGGCGCTGCAGGTGGGCGCCGTGCTGGCGCGGGCAGACGTGGGTGTGCTGGCCGTGTCCGGCCCGGGTGCGGTGGCGTGCGTCCAGGGCCTGCTCACCAACGACATCGAGAAGCCGGGCGACGATGCCTTCGTGTACGGCGCGCTCCTCACGCCGAAGGGGATGATTGTGGTGGACGGCTGGGCGGCGCGGCGCGGCACGACGGTGACCTACACCGTGCCGGCGGACGGGCGCGAGCGTGCCTTCGCCCTCCTCGGTCGCTCGCTCCCGCCGCGCCTGGCGCGCCCTCGTGATCAGTCGGCGGAGGTAGCGGTGTTCCGTCTCGCCGGCCCGCATGCGCTCGCCATCGCTCAGGCCGCGGGCCTCGATCTCCCGCCGGCGCCGGGCCGACTGGCGCGGCTCACGCAGGGTGCGACGATCTGGGAGATCGCGCGCGCCACCGAGGTGGCGCCGTTCGCGCTGCAAATCACCATGCCCGGCCGTGAGGCCGACCACATGACCGAGCGCCTCGTCAGGGCCGGCGCCGTCGCGGCCGGCGGCGCCGCGCTCGAGTGCGCCCGCATCATCGCCGGCTGGCCCCGGCTCGGCGCCGAGGTGGATGACAAGACGATCCCGCAGGAAGTGCGCTTCGACGAGCTGGGAGGCGTGTCGTACACGAAGGGGTGCTACACGGGGCAGGAGACCGTGTCGCGGCTCCACTTCCGCGGCCACGTGAATCGCTACCTGCGCGGGCTACTGCTCGACGCCGAGCCCGGGAATACCAGCCCCGCGGTGGTGCATCTGGACCACGAGGTCGGCCGGGTGACCAGCGTGATGTGGGCGCCCGAGCCGCGCGTCGCGGGTGGGGGCCGCTGGATCGGGCTCGCCATGCTGCGCCGCGACGTCGCGGCGGGCGCCGTGGTGCGGGTCGCGGGCGCCGACGCGCGCGTGGTGGACCTCCCCTTTGCGGTGCCATTCACCGCGCCCGCCTGAGAGACGACTTACGGCTTCTTCTTCGCGGGCGCCGGAGCGGGAGCCGGAGCCATCTTCTTCGAGGTGTCGGGCATCATCATCTTCTTCGAGGTGTCGCCCATCATCATCATCTGATGCGAGGTGTCGGCTGGCGGCGTCGCGGGCTTCTGCTCGCCCTTGGAACAGCCGGCCACGGCGACGACGGTCAAGACGAGTGCGATGCACTTCATGCGTGTCCTCACGGTGAGAGTTGGTGCGGGTGCGGCGGGGGTTAACCTAGTAACGACCCCTCCGGAGTCAAGACCACCCGCCTTTACACCGTGGGACTCAGCCGGTTAATCTCGACCGATGGCCAAGCCGACCACCCTGCGCGAGTTGAAACAAACGGAATGGGCGAGTCCCGCGCGCCTGCGCCGGACCGTGAAGGACGAGATGCGCGACAACCTCGTCTGCCTGCTCGAGAACGGGTCCCCGCTGTTTCCGGGGATCGTGGGCTACGAGGACACCGTCGTCCCCCAGCTCGTGACCGCCGTCCTGTCGCGGCACAACTTCATCCTGCTCGGGCTCCGCGGGCAAGCCAAGAGCCGCATCCTGCGGGACCTCGTGTTGCTGCTCGACGAGGAGGTCCCCATCCTGGCGGGGAGCGAGGTGAACGACGACCCGTTCCACCCCATTTCAAAGTTCGGCCGCGAGCTGCTCGCCGAGCGGGGCGACGACGCGCCGATTGCGTGGCTGCCGCGCGACTCGCGCTACGTGGAGAAGCTCGCCACGCCGGACGTGACGATCGCCGACATCATCGGGGACGTGGACCCGATCAAGGCGGCGCGCGGCGGGCACCTGCTCTCGGACGAGCTGACGATGCACTTCGGCCTGCTGCCGCGGTCCAATCGCGGGGTGTTCGCCATCAACGAGCTGCCCGATCTCGCGGGCAAGATCCAGGTCGGACTGTTCAACATCATGCAGGAGGGCGACGTCCAGATCAAAGGCTACCCGGTGCGGCTCAACCTCGACGTGGCGCTCGTCTTCACGGCGAACCCCGAGGACTACACCGCCCGCGGTAAGATCATCACGCCGCTCAAGGACCGGATCGGCTCGGAGATCGGGACGCACTACCCGCACACGGTCGAGCTGGGGGCGGCGATCACGCAGCAGGAGGCGTGGCTCGAGCGACACGGCCGGCCGGTTCGCGTGCCCGACTTCATCGCGGAGCTGGTGGAGCGGGTCGCGTTCGAGGCTCGCGAGGACAAGCGGGTGGACCGGCGCAGCGGCGTGTCGCAGCGGCTCCCGATCTCGCTGCTCGAGAACGTCGTTTCCAACGCCGAGCGGCGCACCATCCGGACCAAGGAAAAGGCGGTGGTGCCGCGGGTGTCCGACGTCTACGCCGCCCTCCCCGCGATCACCGGCAAGCTCGAGCTCGAGTACGAGGGCGAGCTCCAGGGCGCGGAGGTGATCGCCAAGGACCTGATCCGGCGCGCCGCCGGCAAGACGTTCGAGGGGCGCGTCGGCGGCGCGAACGTGGACGACATCGTGCAGTGGTTCGACGAGGGCGGCGCCCTCAAGATTTCCGTGGACGAGCGCGCCGAGACGTGTCTCAAGGGATTCAGCGTCGTCCCCGGGCTCCTGGAGCTCGTGGATCAGGTGGGGCTCGCCACGAAGAAGGATCCGGCCACGATGGTCTCGGCGTGCGAGCTGGTGCTGGAAGGTCTGGTCGCCGACAAGCGCATCTCGCGCACCGAGGAGCTGGGCTACGTGCGGGCCCGCGCGGAGCCGAAGGGGGGGGGACCGGGGTTCGGGAAGACAGGCGGCGGGGGCGGGGGCGGGGGCGGGGGGGGGCCGAATCTGTTTTCGTGAGCCGTCGGACGTCAGCCGTCGGCCGTCAGCTCATAGCTGACGGCTGATTGCTGAAGGCGTATTATCCATCCCGTCCCCCCCTCGGAGTCTCCATGGAAAAGCTCGTCGCCGGCGGCGTCCTGCTGGTCGTCGCGTTCGGCATCCTGATCGCCGCCGCCGCATTCAAGGCGCAGCGCCCAGGTCCCTTCGTGGCATTCCTGCGGCTCGGCGGATACGCCGTCGGCCTCCTCGGCGCCGCCCTGCTCATCGGGTCGGCAATGGTGGTGATCGATCCGGGCGAGGTCGGCGTCCGCCATGCCTTCGGGTACGTCGATCCCAACCCGTTGCTCGCCGGCATCCGCTTCGTGCCTCCCTGGTCGGAGATCGAGCGCTACTCCACGCGTGAAGAGCAGTGGCCGACGCGGGGCGAGCAGATCGAGGCGATCGAGGCGCTGTCGAGCGAACAGATGGGGATGCACGTCGAGGTCTCGATCCGCTGGCAGATCGACCCGATGCAGGCGCCCAAGATCTTCACCGAAATCGGCAAGGAGGATCAGATCTGGGGCGCCGTGCTCAACGCGGTCCGCAAGGGCGTGCGGGACGGCATGGTGCAGTACTCGATCAACGACATCTCGAAGCGGACGCAGATCGCGAACACTATGGAGGCGCTTGTCGACTCGGCGCTGGTGACGACGCCGCGCGCGGGCGGCGGCAAGTTCCGCATCGCCACCGTCACGGCGTTCTTCCTGCGCGATCTCCAGCCTCCCGCCCAGGTCGTCCAGGCGATCAACAACAAGATCGCGCAGGAGCAGCAGATCGAGACCGAGCGGCACCGCGTCGAGGTGGCGCGGCTCCAGACGGAGCAACAGCGTTTGCTCAACCAGACCCTCTCACCCGAGGCCCTCACGAAGCAGTGGATCGAGGTGCTGCACGACATGAAGGGCTCGAGCAACCTCATCATCTTCGTGCCCACGGAAGGCGGGCTCCCGCTCCTGAACATCGGCGACCTGCGGAAGAACCTGCGACAGCCCTGATGGCGGCCCCCGTCATCACCATCACCCGGCAATACGCCTCGGGGGGATCCGAGATCGCCCGCCTCGCGGCGCGGGCGCTCTCGTGGGAGGTGATCGACAACGAGTTCGTGGAGGCCGTCGCGAGGCGCGCCGGCCTCCCCGCCGAAGAGGTGGCGCAGCACGACGAGCGAGCGCCGGGGTTGCTCGAGCGCCTGGCGCGCACGCTGGCGGTCGGCTCCCCCGAGATGTTCATGGCGGCCGCCGCCGCCCCGCCGGTCGAGCGGGACGAGGCGACCATCGTGAAGATGACGGAGCGCGTGATCGCCGAGGCCGCTGCCCACGGGCGGATCGTGCTGGTCGGACGGGGCGCCCAGGCCGTCCTGGCGCAGCGACCGGAGGCCCTGCACGTCTACGTGGTGGCGTCCAAGGGCTGGCGCATGCGGTTGGCGGTGGAACAGCTCGGGGTGCCGGCCGCGACGGTCGAGAAGGCGGTGGACGAGATCGACCAGCGGCGCGATCAGTACGTAAAGACGTACTACGGCCGCGCCCGGCACGACGTGGTGAACTACGACCTGGTCGTGAACGCGGAGAAGCTGGGCCTCGAGGGGGCGGCGGCGCTGATCGTGGCGGAGGCGAGGCGGCGGGGCTGGAAGTAACGCGGAACGCGGAAGTGGGAACGCGGAACAGACAGGCGAGGTCCAAGCCCGTTCCGACTTCCGCGTTCCGCGTTCACGAGTTTCGGAGCGCCGGCGCCCGCCACGCCGCCAGCAGGATGGCGATCAAGCACCCGGCGCCCCCGACCGCGATCGCGAACGGCGCGCTCGTGTGCTCCGCGATGAGGCCCGCCTGGAACGCGCCCAGCGGCGCCATCCCGACGAACACGAAGGCGTAGAAGGCCATCACCCGTCCGCGCAGCTCGTCCGGGACGAGGGTCTGGAGCATCGTGTTGGTGAGGGCGGTCGTCACGATCATGGCCCAGCCGACGAGCGCGAGGAGCAGCAGCGCCACGCCGAACGAGCGGGCGCCGGAGAACACGACGAGCAGGATCCCGAACGCCCCTCCCGCCTCGAGCAGCGCAGGACCTTTGCGGATGCGGCGCCCCGTCATCGCGAGCACCAGCGCCCCGACCATCGCCCCGATCCCCACCGCTGCCATCAGCAGCCCGTATCCGCGGGCGCCGGTACGCAGCACGTCGCGCGCTACGACCGGCATGAGCACGAGGAAGGGAAAGCCCAGCACGCTGAACACCGCCACCAGCACGACGAGCGCCAGCACCCGGGCGTCGCTCCGGATGAAGCGCACACCCAGACGGAAGCCCTCCCATCCCGACGCCCCGGCGGGCCGCGGCGCGAACGGCGGCAGGCGCATCGCCAAGAGGCCGGCGACGACCGCGATATAGCTCACGCCGTTCAGGAAGAAGCACATCCCGACCCCCGCCGCACCGATCAACACCCCCGCGACCGCCGGCCCGACGATGCGTGCCGCGTTGAACATCGAGGAGTTGAGCGCGATCGCGTTCATCATGTCGTCCTTGCCGACCAGCTCCACGATGAACGCCTGACGGCCGGGAATGTCGAACGCATTTACGACGCCGAACCCCAGCGCGAGCACCATGACGTGCCATGGGGCGATCGTCCTCGTCCACACGAGCAAAGCGAGCGCGAGCGCCTCGAGCATCTGCAGCACTTGCGTCCACACGATGAGCCGCCGCTTGTCCACGCGATCCACCACCGTCCCCGCATACAGCGTGAACAGCAGCACGCCGAGCGAGCGCAGCGCCTGGTTCAAGCCGACGGCGAACGGCGAGTTGGTGATCTCGAGCACCAGCCAGCCCAGGGCCACCGACTGCATCCACGTTCCAATGAGGGAAACGCCCTGCCCGAAGAAGAACAGGCGGAAGTTGCGATGGGCGAGCGCCCCGAGTCTCGATACGGCCCCGCCCTCGGTCATTGCGGGAAAGCTCGCCGGGCCCCGATATTGGGGGTAGGGCACCGATGAAATACACGACGTACTCGAAATACCTCCCCGAGCTGGCCGACACGATCAACCTCCAGGGCCTGCTCGACCAGCTCGCCGACTTCCTGCTGCAATCGGGCTTCGCCGGAGGCGCGTACTCGCACCCGTTCTGGGGTGAGTTCGGCGAGGACGAGGCGGACCGCTCGCTCGACGCGCTGCGGCAGGCGATCCTGCAAGCGCTGATGGACTCGGGCCAGCTCACACCCGAGATGCTGAAGTTGCTGCGCGGGGAATCGAGCGGCGACGCCGCGCGCGACGCCGATCTCCAACGGCAGCTCGCCGAGCTGCTCGACAAGATTGTCCAGCGGCTGATCGAGGACGGCTACCTCAATGTCTCCGAAGCGCCCAAGATGCCGGCGGGACAGCAGCCGCTCCTCGGGCCGGGGGGTATGGCGAAGGAAGCGGCGCAGCAGGTGCAGTTCAACCTCACCGAGAAGGGGATCGACTTCCTCGGCTACCGCACCCTGAAGCACCTGCTCGGCAGCATCGGAAAATCGAGCTTCGGCGCGCACGATACCGAGCATCTGGCCACCGGCATCGAGGCCGAGGCGGCGAGCAAGCCCTACGAGTACGGCGACACCCTCAACCTCGACGTCAACGCGACCCTGACGAGCGCCCTCGAGCGCGAGGGCCTGGGCGTCCCCATCAACCTCGAATACGAAGACCTGCGGGTGCACCAGGCGGAATACCGCTCATCCTCCGCCACGGTGCTGATGCTCGACTGCTCCCACTCGATGATCCTGTACGGCGAGGATCGCTTCACCCCGGCGAAAAAGGTGGCGCTCGCCCTCACGCACCTGATCCGCACGCAATTCCCCGGCGACACGCTGCGCGTCGTGCTGTTCCACGATACCGCCGAGGAGATCCCCCTCGCGCAGCTGGCCCGGGCGCAGGTGGGACCGTATCACACCAATACGGCGGAAGGCCTCAAGCTGTCGCGCCGCATGCTGCTGTCGCAGCGCAAGGACATGCGCCAGATCATCATGATCACCGACGGCAAGCCCTCAGCGCTGACCCTACCCGACGGCCGCATCTACGTGAACTCGATGGGGCTCGACCCGCAGATCCTCCAGGCCACCTACCGCGAAGTGGCGCTGTGCCGCCGCTCGGGCATCCTAATCAACACCTTCATGCTGGCCCGGGACCGTAGCCTGGTCGAGTTCGTGAAGAAGGTCAGCGCCATCTGCCGCGGCAAGGCCTACTTCACGAACACGATGACGCTCGGCCAGTTCATCCTCATGGACTTCATGCGGAGAAAGACGCGGCGGGTGAGCTAGACCTTTGCAAGAGGAGCCTCGGATGCGCACCACGCTCTTTTCCTTCATCGCGGCGCTCGGCCTCATGGCGGCCCCCGCCGCTGCACAGCAGCCCGCCCCCGCCCCCGCCCCACCGATGGGTCGCCCCGGCGCCGTGGCCGGAGACTCGGCCGAGTTCGAGGCCCTCGGCCTCACCGCCGACCAGCGCGCCAAGATCAAGGCGATTCGTGAGCAGCTGCAGCAGCAGAACGCCCCGCTGCGCGATCAGATCCGGCAGATCACGGGGGGCCGGATGTTCCGTGACCTCTCCCCCGCCGCCCGGGATTCCCTGCGGCCCAAGCTCGAGCCGATCCGCCAGCAGATGATGGAGAACGGGCGCAAGGCGCACGCGCAGATCGAGGCACTACTCAGCCCCGAGCAACGGCAGAAGCTCGAGCAGCACATGCGCGAGCACCACATGGAGGGCGGGCCCCCGAATTAGCAGGCGTTCACGGCGGGCTATTTCATTAGATTTCCCGTCGTGAGCGAGTTCGTCTTCGGCACGCACAACGCAGCCTTCGTGCAGGTGATGTACGAGCAGTACCTGCGCGACCCGCAGTCGGTGGGGGAGGAGTGGCGGCAGCTGTTCGACAACGGCCGCATGGCCGAGCTGCCGGTCATCCCGACGAGCCGCGAGGAAGTGCTTTCGAGAGGCGAGATGCGGGATGCGGGAAGCGGAGCCGCCGCGGCACCGCCGCCTCTCGCATCTCGCATCTCGCCTCCCGCCTCTCCCGGCCTCACACCGCTCACCGGCGCCGCCGCGCGTCTCGCGCAGAACATGGCGGACTCGCTCTCCGTCCCCACCGCGACCTCGTTCCGCGACATCGCCGTCGACATGCTCGACGCCCAGCGCAAGTTGCTGAACGGCGCCCTGGCGCCGCGCGGGCTGAAAGTCTCCTACACGCACCTCATCGGCTACGCCCTCGTCCAGGCGGCACGCACCTTCCCCGTGATGACCCGCGCGTTTCGGGAGGTCGAGGGGAAGCCGCACCGCTTCGATCCCCAGGCCGTGCACCTGGGCCTGGCGGTGGACGTCGAGAAGAAGGACGGGAGCCGCGCGCTCGTCGTTCCCGTCATCAAGCACGCCGAGGGGATGGACTTCGCGCAGTTCCGCACCACCTACGAGACCCTGGTGGAGAAGGCGCGCGGCAACAAGCTCCTTCCCGACGACTTCGCCGGGGCCACCATCACCCTCACCAACCCCGGCACGCTCGGCACGTTCGCTTCCGTCCCACGGCTCCCGAAAGGCCAGGGCTCGATCATCGCCACCGGCACCATCCGCCAGATCGGCCCGGCGAAGGTGATGACGCTCTCGAGCACTTACGACCACCGCGTCATCCAGGGCGCGGAGTCGGGACTCTTCTTGCGCCGGCTCGAGGGCTTGCTGCAGGGGGAGCAGGACTTCTACGGCTCGGTGCTCCAGAGCCTGGGAGTGTCGGGAAGCGGAATGCGGGATGCGGGAAGCGTGGTGGCCACCGAAGCGCTGCCTCCCCCATCCCGCATCTCGCATCTCGACGATCTCCGTGCCGTGGCGGCGGCGATGGCGCTCGTGAAGGCGATCCGGCATTTCGGCCACCTTGCCGCGCGGCTCGACCCGCTCGGCTCGGAGCCCCCCGGCGACCCGGCGCTCGATCCCGCGCCGCTCGGCCTCACCTCCGAGATCATGGCGCGGATCCCGGCGGACGTGCTGCGCATCTACGTCCCCGGGGCCACACTCGCCGAGGCCTACCCCGAGCTGCAGCGCACCTACTGCGGCACCATCGCCTACGAGGTCGAGCACATCGGCAGCCACGAGCAGCGTCTCTGGCTACGGCAGGTGATCGAGTCGGGGCAGCACCGCGCGCCGCTCAGTGCCGACGAGCAGCGGTGGCTGCTCGCCCGCCTGACGGCGGTCGAGACGCTCGAGCGCTTCCTGCACCGCACCTATCTCGGCCAGAAGCGGTTCTCGATCGAGGGGCTCGACGTGATGGTACCCATGCTCGACCGCACCATCGAGCTCGCCGGAGCCGCGGGCGCCCGCCGCGTCGTGCTCGGCATGGCGCACCGCGGGCGACTCAACGTGCTCGCCCACGTGGTAGGGCTGCCGTACGAGACGATCTTCGCCGAGTTCGAGGGCGGGCGACACGTGGAGGAGACGCTCACGCCCGAAGGCGGCACCGGCGACGTGAAATACCATCACGGCGCCGACGGCGTCTACCAGACTGCCGGGGGAAAGCCGGTCAACGTCACGCTGTCACCCAATCCGAGCCACCTCGAGGCGGTCGACCCCGTGGTCGAGGGGCGGGCGCGCGCGAGCCAGACGAACCGCCGCGGCAAGGAGGCCCTGCTCGACACGACCGTCGCGCTGCCCGTGCTGATCCACGGCGACGCCTCGTTCGCGGCCCAGGGGGTCGTGGCCGAGACGTTCAACCTCGCGGGGCTCAAGGGATACACCACGGGCGGCTCGGTCCACCTGATCGCGAACAACCAGCTCGGCTTCACGACCGATCCCAAGGAGGGGCGCTCCACCGACTACGCGAGCGACCTGGCCAAGGGGTTCGACGTACCGATCGTCCACGTCAACGCGGACGACCCTGAGGCCTGCCTCGCCGCGGTGCGACTCGCGATGATGTACCGTGCGAAGTTCCACAACGGCGTGGTGATCGACGTCGTCGGATACCGGCGCTGGGGTCACAACGAAGGGGACGAGCCGGCCTACACGCAGCCGCTCATGTACGAGCGGATCCGCCAGACGCCGACCGTGCGACAGCGCTACGCGGAGCGGCTCGTCGCCGCGGGCGTCGTGGACGCCGCCCAGGCCGAAGCCGAGCCGCAGCAGTTCTACGAGCGCCTGAGCGCCGTCCAGCAATCGCTGAAAGCCCACCTGTCCGCGGACGCGAAGGGCGAGGAGCCGCAACGCATCTCCGGGATGCAAGCGCAGATCTCCGAGCCGGACACACGGACCGCCGCCCAGCTTCTCACCAGCTTGAACCAGCAGCTGCTCGCCGTGCCGGAGGGGTTCACCATCAATCCCAAGCTCCAGAAGCAGCTCGAGCGCCGGCGGGAAGCGCTGACCCACGGAGCGATCGACTGGGCCCATGCCGAAGCGCTGGCGTTCGCGTCGCTGCTGCACGAGGGGATCTCGATTCGCCTCACCGGGCAGGACACGGTGCGCGGCACGTTCAGCCAGCGCCACCTGGTGCTGCACGACGTCCGCACGGGGCAGCGTTACGCGCCGATCCAGAACCTCGCCGGCGCGCGCGCCCCGTTCGAGCTGCACAACAGCCCGCTCTCCGAATTCGCGTGCCTCGGGTTCGAGTACGGCTACGCGGTCGCCGCGCCCGACGCGCTGGTGCTGTGGGAGGCGCAGTACGGCGACTTCACCAACGGCGCCGAGGTGATCATCGACCAGTTCCTGATCGCCGGGCTCGCCAAGTGGGGGCAGACCTCCCGACTCGTCCTGCTGCTGCCGCACGCCTACGAGGGCCAGGGACCCGAGCACTCGAGCGCGCGCATCGAGCGGTTCCTCGCGCTCGGCGCCGACGGCAACATCCGGATCGCCAACTGCTCGACGCCGGCGCAGTACTTCCACCTCCTGCGGCGCCAGGCCCGCCACACCGAAATACGGCCCCTCGTGTTGTTCACGCCGAAGAGCCTGTTGCGGCTGCCGCAGGCCGCCTCGACGCTCGAGGAGCTGACGGCGGGAGCGTTTCATCCGGTGCTGGACGACGCAGCCGCGGCGGAGCGGCGCGAGGCGGTGCGCCGCCTGGTGCTGTGCAGCGGCAAGGTGTACTACGATCTCGCACTCGCCCCGGCCCGCAGCCAGGCGGCCACCGTCGCGATCGGCCGCGTCGAGCTGCTCTATCCCTTCCCCGAAGCGGAGCTCGCCGAGCTGGTCCGCCGCTATCCCGGTCTCCGGGAGATCGTGTGGGTGCAGGAGGAGCCGCGCAACATGGGCCCGCAGAAGTTCATGCTGCCGCAGCTGCGGGAGCTGGTCCCCGCGAACATCGAGCTGCGCTACATCGCGCGGCCCGAGCGCTCGAGCCCCGCCGAGGGCTATCCCGCGGCGCACCAGTTCGAGCAGGGGCGGATCGTCCGCGAGGCATTCGAGTGACGGCATGTTCGCCCTCCACGCCATCGCCCGCACGATCGTCTTTGCCGTCTTCTGCCTGTCGCTCCTCGTGGCGCTCGCGGGCTGGCTGGTGCGCACGCGGCGCGTGTCGCCGTTCGGCGCACCAGGCCGCACGCTGCGCACGCTGAGCGAGCCCATCACGGGACCGATCGAGCGGCGGCTGACGCGCGCCGGCGGCAACCCGGTCCACGCCGGGTGGTGGCTCGTGATCGGGGTAGCGGTGACCGGGGTCGTGCTCCTGTCGGTGCTCGACTGGGTGGCGCGCGTCTTCGCCGAGATCGCCGGGGCGGCGACCTTCGGGCCCCGCGCGGTGATCGGTCTTACCGTCGTCCTCGTCTACGACGTGCTCTTCGTGGCCCTGCTCGTGCGCGTGCTGGGCTCGTGGCTCGGCCTGTTCCGCTACTCCCGCTTGATGCGCCCGGCGTACGCGCTTACCGACTGGCTCGTCGGGCCGATCAGCCGCGTGCTGCCGCCGATGGGCGTGTTCGACTGGAGCCCGCTCGCGGCGTGGCTCGTGCTGTGGCTGCTGCGGCAGTTCCTGCTCTCGGTTATTTGAGGATGGGCCTGGTCGCGCTCCACGTCGTGCCGCGCGCGCGCGCGACGGCCGTCGTGGGGATGCACGGCGACGCGGTGAAGATCCGGATCGCGGCGCCGCCCGCGGACGGGGCGGCGAACGCCGCGCTGCTGCGCGGGCGCCGCAAGACGGTCGCGGTCCGAGGGGTGGACTCGGGACGCATCCGGCGGGCGCTACTCGAGAGCTCCGCATGAGGCTGCTCAAGGCCCTCATCAACCTGATCGTGGCGACGCTCGTCGGCGCCGCGGGCGACAAACTGCTGGGCGCCTGGGGCATGGTACTGGGATTTATCGCCGGGGGCTTGGCGGCCTGGTGGATCGCGCGACGGGTCTTCGACGCGTAGTCGTCGGCTATCAGCTGTCAGCCCTCAGCCGCTTCGCCGCTTCGCTGACGGCTGATAGCTGATAGCTGACGGCTCCCCCCTCTTGAACACCTTGAACAGCAGCGTCGCGTCGGGGGCGGCGACGTCCGCGATCGCGTAGTCGGGCGGCAGCAGGTCCGGGTATTGGCTCAGCGGCCACCCCCAGAAGATGAGCGACACCTGGCCCGCGGCGGCGATGCGGGCAATCCGATATCGCCGTCGCCACAAGGCCCAGAGCGCCGTGAGCGCCGCGGCGGCGGTGACGAGATGCAGGGGGAGCGCCCACGGGGCGAACACCAGCCCGTCGGCCACGCGGGGCGCGCCCCCGCGCGCCAGCAGCAAGGTGACGAGCCCCGCGAAGCCAAGCGCCACACCGGCTGCGAGGCCGCGGCGCCGGAACTCCTCACGCAATTCTTGGTCTCGAGCCTCGAGCGTGAGATAGACGGCGGCCAGGAATGCGAACGCCACGAGGGCGAATACACCGACCGAGAGCGCGAACGGCGTGAGCCACGTCCCGACGTACAGATCGTAGAACCTTTCCCCATTCCTCATTCCCCCTTCCCCGATATTCCCCGAAGCGATCGCCCCGACTGCCGTCCCGAGCACCACCGGCGTGATGAGACTCGCGATTGCGAACAGGTTGCGCCTCATCGCGCTGGCCGCCGTAGCTCCGGAACGCGAACGCCGACCCTCTGAGCACGATCCCGACGAGGACCAGCGCGAACGGGATGTGGAGCCGGAGCCCGATCTGTGCGAAGACGGCAGGAAAACAGGTGAAGAGGAGCACCAGGGCGAGAATCAGCCACACGTGGTTCGCCTCCCACACGGGGCCGATCGCTTCCGCGATCACGGCGCGCTGTTGCCGCGCCCGAGGGCCGCGCGCGAGCAGGTCCCATACGCCGCCGCCGAAGTCCGCGCCCGCGAGTAATACGTACGCATTGAGCGACACCACCACGATTCCCGCGAGCAGGTCCGCCAGTGTCATCGGCCCACCGCCTCCGTCACATTCGGGCTGCGCATGATCTGGCGGTACAAGAGCCACGCCACGATCGCGCCGAGGAAGCAGTAGAGCAGCGTGAACACGACGAGCGGCACGACGAGCCCCGGCATGGGCGTCACCGCGTCCTTGGTGCGCATCACGCCGTAGATCACCCAGGGCTGACGCCCGAGCTCGGTCGCCATCCACCCGGCCTCGGTCGCGACGAACCCCATCGGCGTGGCGAGCGCGATTGCCTGCATCAGACGACGATGCTCCGCCAGCACCCTTCCCCCTTCCCCTTTCCCCTTTCCCCACACGACCGCTCCCGCCCACAGAGCCACCACGGCCATGTAGGTGCCGAGGGCCACCATCAGCTGGAACGACCAGTGCACCGCCGGGACGTTCGGCCACTCGTCCCACGGGACGGCGTCGAGACCTTTCACTACGGCGTGGGGGTCGTGGAAGGCGAGCAGCGACAGCCCGTAGGGGATGCGGATGGAGTAGCGCGTGGTGTGCGCCGCGACGTCGGGCCAGCCGCCCAACACGAGGGGCGCGCCCCGCTCGGTCTGGAACAGCGCTTCCATGGCGGCGAGCTTCGCGGGCTGGTGCCGCGCCACCGCTCGGGCGGCGAGGTCGCCCGAGAGCGGCTGCAGCACGGCGGCCGGCCCGCCCACGAGCAGGGCGATCGCCAGCGCGCGCCGGTGAAAGGCATTCGCCGGATCCTTGAGAAGGAGAAACGCGTGGATCCCGGCCACGGCGAGGCCGGTGGCGGCGTAGGCCGCGAGGGTCATATGAATGACCTGGGCGGGCGCCGCCGGGTTCGCCATCGCGGCGAGCGGGTTCACGTGCGCCACCACGCCATTCACGAGGTCGAAGCCCGTGGGCGTGTTCATCCACGCGTTGGCGATGACGACGAAGAGCCCCGACGCCGCGCCGCTCACCGCCACCAACACGCCCGCCGCGACATGGGCGCGCGGCGAGATCCGTTCCCACCCGTAGAGGTAGATGCCGAGGAAGATCGCCTCGGTGAAGAAGGCGAATCCCTCGAGCGAGAAGGGCATCCCGATGATCGCGCCGGCGAAGCGCATGAACCCCGGCCACAAGAGGCCCAGCTCGAACGACAGCACGGTGCCCGAGACGGCGCCGACCGCGAACAGAATCGCCGTCCCCTTGGCCCACCGCTGCGCCAGCTCGTGGTAGATCTCGTCTCCGGTCGCGAGCCAGCGCCGCTCCGCCACCACCATCAAGAGCGGCATGCCGATCCCCACCAGCGCGAACACGATGTGAAAGGCGAGGGAGATCCCCATCTGCGAGCGGGCGGCGAGGAGGTCGGACATGGGCCATAACCTAACGGCGCAGTGCGCGGTGCGCGGTTGCACTCGGTGCATGCCGGGTGGTCGGTGCGAACCGTCAGCAACCGCGTACCGCGCACCGCGCCTTCTATTTTCACAGCCGCGCGCTACATTTCACTCCGACAATCGGTTCCCGTGGTGATTTGCGGCGTATTGCGGCCACGTAAAACAATCCGCTAAAAAGCCGGCCCGTGACGGCTTGTGCTTGCCGTGACGGGATTTCGTTTTTCGGGAAACGGGAAAGGGGAAGCGGGAAAGGTGCCCACACTGCGCGAGCTTCTGGCGGATGGCAAGGTCCACGTCCTCGACGGCGCGATGGGGACGATGCTGTACTCCAAGGGCTTTCTCCTGAACGTCTGCTACGACGAGCTGAACCTGAAGCAGCCGAAGCTCGTGCAGGAGGTGCACGAGGCGTACGTGCGCGCGGGCGCCGAAATCCTCGAGACCAACACCTTCGGCGCGAACCCCGCGAAGCTCGCGAGCTACGGCCTTGCGGAAGAGACGGAACGGATCAACCAGGCGGCCGCCGAGCTGGCGCGCAAGGCGGCAGCCGGACGCGCCAGCGTCGTGGGCGCGATCGGCCCGTTGGGGATCCGCATCGAGCCGTTCGGGCCCACCTCACGCGAGGAGGCGCGCGCCTTGTTCCAGCGCCAGGCCACGGGGTTGCTCGCCGGCGGCGTGGACGGCTTCATCCTCGAGACCTTCAGCGACGTGGACGAGCTGCATGAAGCGCTGCGCGCGGTGCGGAGCGTCTCCGACCTTCCCGTCATCGCGCAGATGACGATCGGAGACGACGGCCTCACACACTACGGCACCGATCCCGCCACCTTCACGAAGCAGCTCGCGGCGTGGGGCGCCGACGTGATCGGCGTGAACTGCTCCGTCGGCCCCGCCGGCGTGCTCGAAGCGGTCGAGAAGATGGTCAAGGCGACCGACCGCCCGATCTCGGCCGTCCCGAACGCCGGCCTGCCGAAGGACGTGGGCGACCGCAAGATCTACCTCGCGTCCCCGGAGTACATGGCGAGCTACGCGCGCCGCATGATCGAGGCCGGCGCCCGCATCGTGGGCGGGTGCTGCGGCACGACCCCGGAGCACATCAAGAAGATCCGCGACTATGTGGCGAGCGTGGTGCCGCGCCACCAGCCGACCGTCGTATCGCGCGACGCGGTCACCGCGCCCGCCGGCGTCGAGGCGATGCCGCTCGCCCAGCGCTCGCGCTTCGGCGCCAAGCTCGCCCGCGGAGAGCTGGTCACGAGCGTCGAGATCGTGCCCCCCAAGGGCGTCGATCCCGCACCGATGTTCGCGCAGTGCCGCGCGCTCAAGGCGGCGGGCGTGGACGCCGTCAACGTCCCCGACGGCCCGCGGGCGCAGAGCCGCATGGGAGCGCTGCTCTCGTCCGTCATCATCGAGCGCGAGGTGGGAATCGAGACGGTCACCCACTACTCTTGCCGCGACCGCAACCTGCTGGGCATGCTGTCGGACGTGCTCGGCGCCGCGGCGGCGGGACTGCGCAACATCCTGATCATCACGGGCGATCCACCGAAGATGGGCCCCTATCCCGACGCCACCGCCGTGTTCGACATCGACGCGATCGGGCTCACCAACCTGGTGTATCGACTCAATCACGGGCTCGATCCGGGCGGCAATCCGATCGGCTCGCCCACGCGGTTCGCCATCGGCGTGGGCGTGAATCCGGCGGCGCCCGATCTCGAGCGGGAGCTGTCCCGCTTCGCCTGGAAGGCGGACGCCGGCGCGGATTTCGCCGTGACCCAGCCGGTGTTCGACGTCGCCCAGCTCGAGGCCTTCCTGGAGCGCGTCGAGCAGTTCCGCATCCCGATCGTGGCGGGGATCTGGCCGCTCTTGTCCTTGCGCAACGCCGAGTTCCTGGCGAACGAGGTCCCCGGAGTCTCGGTGCCGGAGTCGGTGCTGGTGCGGATGCGGAAGGCGAGCGAAAAAGGGAAGGAGGCGGCGCTGGCGGAAGGGGTGAAGATCGCCCGCGAGATGTTCGCGCTCGTGAAGCGGGACGTGCAGGGCATTCAGGTGAGCGCGCCCTTCGGGAAGGTGGAGGTGGCGCTCGAGGTGTTCGGGTAGCGCCGTGACCACACGCCTGCGCCAGGAGATCGGCTTCACCGAGCAGGACGCCGCCCTAAGGGACGACGTCCGCACGCTGGGCACGCTGGTCGGGGACGTGATCCGCGAGCAGGGCGGCGACGGCCTGTTCCAACGGGTCGAGGCCGCGCGCGTGGCGGCGATCCGGCGGCGCGAGGGAGCGGTCGCGGCGGAGGCGGAGCTGCAAGCGGCGGTCGGGGGCCTGCGGCCGCGCGACGCGGCCGAGCTGGTCCACGGCTTCGCCACCTATTTCGAAGTCGTCAACTTGGCCGAGCGCATCCACCGCATCCGCCGGCGGCGCGACTACCTGCGGGCGAGCGGGACAGACGGCGGCGCCCCTCCCCAGGAAGGCGGCCTCGAAGACACTCTGCGGCGCCTCGCCGCGCGGGGGCTCGGCCCCACCGAGGTGGGCCGGCTGCTCGAGCGCCTGGTGTTCGAAACGGTGTTCACGGCCCATCCCACCGAGGCCACGCGTCGCACGCTCCTCGAAAAGCAGCAGACCATCGGCCGGCTGCTGGTGCGGCGGCTGGACCCATCCCTCACCCCCGACGAGGAGCGGGCCGCGCTGGGCCGCATCCGCGAAGAGAGCACGATCGCCTGGCAGACGGAGGCCCAGCGCGTCCAGCGGCCCACCGTGCTCGACGAGCTCGAGCACGTCCTCTTCTTCCTCACCGACGTCGTGTATCGCGTCGTACCGCCGTTCTACGAGGAGCTCGAGGACGCGCTCGTCGCCGTGTACGGACCCGCCGGTGCCGGCGTGCTGGTGGGCTCTCCCTCCATCCTACGGTTCGCGTCCTGGGTCGGCGGGGACATGGACGGCAATCCCAATGTGACCGCCGATACGATTCGCGCCGCGCTCGCCCGCCAGCGCGCGCTGGTGCTGGAGCGCTATCACGGGGAGGCGCTCGGACTGGCGCAGCGACTCACCCAGACCCGCTCGCGCGTCGGCTTGGACGACGCCGTGCTGCAGCGGGCGACGGATTACGCGGCATGCTTCCCCGCAGCCCTCGAGGCCGTGCCAGCGCGCTACCGTGACATGCCGTACCGCGTCCTCTTCCGCCTGATCGCTGCGCGGCTGGCGGCGACCCAGCGGAACGAGCCGCACGCTTACGCGGGCGCCGCCGAGCTCGCGGCCGATCTCGGCCTGGTCGGCCGGAGCCTCGCCGGCCACGGCGGCGCCCACGCCGGGCTGTTCAGCGTGCGGCGCCTCGAGCGGCGCGTCGCGACGTTCGGCTTTCACCTCGCCACGCTCGACGTGCGGCAGGACGCCCTGACGCACCGCATGGTGACCGGCCGCCTGCTCGGCGACCCGGCGTGGCTCGAGCGCTCGAGCGGCGAGCGCGCGGCCCGAGTGCGCCGCGCCCTCGCGACCGGGGAGTCGCCCGCCGCGCCGCCCGACGAGGACGCCACGCGGACGCTCGCGGTCTTCGGGGCCATCGCCGAGTGCCGAGCGCGCTACGGACCCAACGCCATCGGCCCCTACATCGTGAGCATGACGCAGGGCGCGGACGACGTCCTCACGGTGCTGCTGCTGGCGCGCTGGGGCGGGCTGGGGGCAAACGGAGGGGTGCCGCTCGACGTGGCGCCGCTGTTCGAGACGGGCGACGACCTCACGGCAGCGCCCCAGGTGATGGCCACGCTCCTCGCCGACGACCTGTACCGGAGCCACCTCGAGCGCCGCGACCGTCGCCAGGTCGTCATGATCGGCTACTCCGACAGCAACAAGGACGCCGGGATCGCGGCGTCGCGCTGGGCGCTGCAGCGCGTGCAGGCGGACCTGGTCGCGACGCTCGAGCCGGCAGGGATCGACCTCACCATCTTCCACGGTCGCGGCGGCACCGTGAGCCGCGGCGGCGGCAAGCTCACCCGCGCCGTGCTCGGCGCACCCGCCGGCACGGTGCGCGGGCGGCTGCGGGTCACCGAGCAGGGTGAGGCGATCAGCGCGAACTTCGGGCTGCGCGGGATCGCGCTGCGCACGCTCGAGCAGGCGGTGAGCGCGGTCGCCCTCGCCACCGCGCTCCCCGCGCCACCCGACGAGCGGGCGCCGCGCTGGCACGACGTGATGGACGAGATCGCCGCCTCGAGCCACGCGGCCTACCGCACCCTCGTGTACGACAACCCGCGCTTCATCGAGTACTTTCGGCTCGCGACGCCGATCGACGTGATCGAGCGCATGCCGATCGGGTCGCGGCCCCCGGTGCGGCGCTCGGCCTCGGGGATCGAGCAGCTGCGCGCCATCCCGTGGGTGTTCGCCTGGACACAGAGCCGCCACGTGCTGCCCGGCTGGTACGGCCTCGGGACCGCGCTCGAGCGCGCCGTAGCCCGCTACGGCGAGACGGTCGTGGCCGAGATGGTCTCCGACTGGCCGTTCCTCAAGGCGTTGGTGGACGACGTCGAGATGGTCCTCGCCAAAGCGGACCTGGGGATTGCGGCGCGGTACGCGCGCCTGGCCGGCCCGCTCGAGGCTGCCTTCTTCCCCGTCATCCGAGCGGAGTTCGAGCGTACCGTCTCGTGGCTCTTGCGGCTCAAGCGGACGGCCGCGCTGCTCGATGAGGACCCAGCGCTGCAGCGCTCGATCCGGCTGCGCAATCCGTACGTGGACCCGATGAGCCTCCTTCAGGTGGAGCTGCTGGCGCGCTGGCGCGCGGCCGGCCGGCCGGACGACGATCTCTTCGAGGCGCTGCTCGCGACGGTCCGCGGGATCGCCCAAGGGCTGCAGAACACGGGGTGAGGGCTTGCGGGGACCCGATCCGCGCCCGAGGTTCCCCCCGTTCTCCGACCCACTCATTCCAGAGGAGGCCGCGATGACCGGGCTCACCGCGCTGTGGCTCCCGATTCTGCTGTCGTCGGCGATCGTCTTCGTCGTGAGTTCCCTCATTCACATGGCGTCTCCCTGGCACAAGAGTGACTATCCCAAGCTTCCCAACGAAGACCGGGTCTTGGACGCGCTCCGTCCGCTCGCCATCCCGCCGGGCGACTACATGGCCCCGCGCCCGTCGGGCCGACAAGAGATGCGCTCACCGGAGTTCCTGGAAAAGGTGAAGCGAGGTCCCGTCTTCATGCTCACCATGATGCCGGGCGGTGCGATGTCGATGACTTCGAATCTCGTGCAATGGTTCCTCTACTCCGTCGTGGTCGGCCTCTTCGCCGGCTACGTCGCCGGGCGCGCGCTGCCCCCCGGCGCGCAGTACCTCCAGGTCTTCCGCTTCGTCGGCGCGACCGCCTTCGTCGGATACGCGCTCGCGCTGTGGCAGATGTCGATCTGGTACCGCCGCGCCTGGAATACGACGGTCAAGGCGACGGTGGACGGCTTGATCTACGCGCTGCTGACGGCGGGGACCTTCGGATGGCTGTGGCCGCGCTAGCGAGGGGCGCCTTTTTCCCGGAGGTCGCGATGACAACACGGCTCCGCGTACTATCGCTCGCTCTGAGCGTCGCCTTGACTCACCCCGCCCAAGGGCAGACAGGCACGGTCAACGCACACTTCACGGCCGACGACGCCCTTAGGGAACATCCGGTGATGATTTCAGCGATCCAGGGCGGCCAGGTCGTCGAGCAGCAGGAAACGAAGCTCCCGCACGCCGACAAACGCCTGAATCCGCTGAAGCCAGGGGTGTACGACGTCCGCGTGGAAGGGGACGGCGCGGTCACGGAAGTGAAGCGCGGCGTCCACGTCTTCGCCGGGCGCGAGGTCGACTTGCAGTTCGTTCTGCACGCGGGGAAGGGAGCGCACGTCGTCGAATACGCGACGGGCGGCCTGTCGCGCGAGGAAGTCGCCGCTCGCCTGGCCAACCTCGAAGGGGCGGTCAAACAGATGGGTCGTCGGCCAGGCGCTCGGCACGGGCTTCGCCACTCTCGGCCACGACGTCAAGATCGGCACCCGCAGACCCGAAGACGACAAGCTCAAGCTCTGGGTCAGGCAGACCGGCGCCAAGGGCTCGGTCGCGAGCCCGGGGGAGGCCGCCAGGTTCGCCGAAGTCGCCGTGCTCGCCACCGCCTGGTCCGGGACCGAGAACGCCATCCGGCTCGCCGACCCGAAGAACGTCGCGGGAAAGGTCGTCATCGACGTGACGAATCCCTTCAAACCGGCCCCCAACGGGCCGCCCACGCTCGCCGTCGGCCTGACGGACTCAGCCGGCGAGCAGGTGCAGCGCTGGCTCCCGGCCGCCAAGGTCGTCAAGGCGTTCAACACGGTCGGCAACCCGCACATGTTCCGACCGCAGTTCCCGGGTGGCCCGCCCGACATGTTCATCGCCGGCAACGACCCGGGCGCGAAGCAGACCGTCGCGGAGCTCCTCAAGACGTTCGGCTGGGGCGTGATCGACCTGGGCGGGATCGAGACAGCGCGCTACTTGGAGCCGCTCGGGATGTTGTGGGTCGCTTACGCGTTCAAGACCAATACCTGGAATCACGCGTTCAAGCTGCTGCGCAAGTAAGGAGACCCCATGCCGATGACACACGTCAACGCGCTCGCTGTGCTCGTCGCCGCGGTCCTGACCATGGTGCTCGGCGCGGTGTGGTACTCGCCCGTGCTGTTCGCCAAGCAGTGGATGGCGGCCCAGGGCCACACGCCGGAAGCGCTCGAGCAGATGAAGCGGAAAGGGATGATCCGCGCCTACGCCGTGTCGTTCCTCTGCTACCTGGTGACGGCCTACGTCGTGGCGCTGTTCGCCGCCTACATGCAGGCCATGAGCTTCGCGCAAGGACTCTGGCTCGGGTTCCTGGTGTGGCTCGGCTTCGCCGCCACGATCGGGCTCACCGGGAACATGTTCTCGCAGAAGCCGATCGCCGCCTGGGTGATCGACGCCGGATACCAGCTCGCCTACCTGCTCATCATGGCTGTCGTGCTCACGCTGTGGCATTGAGGTGGACCCGCCGTTCCTCGACGCGACCGTGTTCTCCTCGAACCCCGCATCGATGCGGGTCCTCGAGAAGGCCGGATACGTCCCCGAGACGGTGCTGCGCCGTGCGGTGCTGAAGGACGGCCAGTTGTTGGATGCGGTCCTCTATGCCAACACGGAACCCGCTTCTATGATTTCAGGTTCATAGATCGACACTCAAATTCCGTTGTCAGCCGTCTTCCATCGGTAGGGGGTTCCCGTGATAGGGACGGGGAGAGACGTGCGGCGGCTCGCGCTGGCGCTGGTGGCGTTCGGATGTGGGCGGAGAGGTGCTCCGCCGGCGTTCCCACCGGCCGACGTATCGATCGTGGTGGTGCAGCCGCGCACCGTAGCGCA